>SWCA01001839.1_pt1 | contig 74286 bp, 68 predicted proteins | sample 4692961 | NCBI WGS metagenome assembly SWCA01 (sample SAMN10267275, study PRJNA491770) | bioreactor metagenome | isolation source: DHS bioreactor inoculated with | place: Japan: off Shimokita Peninsula | reverse complement strand
TATTCATATATGGCACTAGTTCCAATAATACAGCCACCAATAATGAAGGCTCTTACAACCAAAGAGCAAAGACAAATAAAAATGGAGCAGCTAAGACCAGTAACAAAAACAGAAAAGATAGTATTCCCAATCATGGTTACTCTTTTAGGTTCATTACTACTTCCAGCAGCAACTGGACTACTAGGTATGTTAATGCTAGGAAACCTATTTAGAGAATCGGGTGTAGTAGATAGAATATTTAAGACAGCACAAAATGAATTAATAAACATAGTTACAATATTCTTAGGAATTACAGTAGGTGCCACAGCAAGTGCCGAAAAGTTCTTAAAGGCCGATACAATAATGATTATCGTATTAGGACTAGTGGCATTTTGTGTAGGTACAGCAACAGGTACTCTATTTGGTAGAGTAATGTGCAAAATGTCAGGTGGAAAGATCAATCCACTAATAGGTTCAGCGGGAGTTTCTGCCGTGCCTATGGCAGCTAGAGTAGCTCAAGTAGTTGGACAAAAAGAAAACCCATCAAACTTCTTACTAATGCATGCCATGGGACCAAACGTAGCAGGTGTTATAGGTTCAGCCGTTGCAGCAGGGGTACTTTTATCACTATTTGGATAAACGAATATGGGGTATAGATTATAGAGTATTAAATATCTAGTAAACAATATAAAGGGTCAGATCATCTAGGTCTGACCCTTTATTAGTATAAATTGGAATCATTAGAAAAGCAGGAATTAAGACATCGTTATAGAATTAATTAACTATATGCGATGTTAAAAAAAGTTGAAGTATGTCATAATGCATAATATAATGTCAAATATTGAATGTGTTTTATATGCATCATATTAGAACTTATACAAATTAATACAATATCGATAATGGCAAACTTATCTAAAGGTAAGGACGCAAAGCTATGGGCCTAAGGGATATAATTCTATGGTTGCCAAGTCGCCGAAGTAAATTTTTATTAAAGATAGTAGCTTCGGTAAACAAGGCTACTATCTTAATTTATATAACTATAGACGAAGATTTAGTCATAAAAGTATGTAAACTACTATAAATGACTAATTAATATATCATATATGACAATAGGGAGGAAGTTATAATGTTCAACTTAAGAAAAAGTTTTAAGCTAAAAGTAAGTATCATTCTTATTGCTCTTATTTTATTACCATTATTAATTTCGAATTTCGTTATATTACAAAGAGAGATCAATTCTATTAAACAAAGAGTATTTAATGAAAATATGAATCTAGCAAAGAATTTAGACAAACAAGTAGAATTATCATTGACAACTGCTAATGAGGTCATGGAAATATTTGTGAATACAAATCAAGTAAAAAGTATGGATCCAGAGCAAATGAATGTTTTATTAAAGGAAGCAGCTGGAAATTATTCTTTTATGTCATACATATTCGTAATGGATAAACAAGGAATGAAAATATATAATACAGCGGGTTCATTGGGTGATAACTCAGATAGAGAATATTTTCAAAAAGCTATAAAAGGTGAAACAAACTTTTCAGATGTCCTCATATCAAAAAGTACAAGTAAACCTATAGTTGTTCTTGCCAAACCTATAAAAGATGCTGGTGAGATTGTAGGAGTAATAGCAGTAAGCTTGGACTTAGGAGGACTAAGCGCAATGTCTGCTGAAGTAAAACCAGGTGAAACCGGTTATGCTTTTATAGTAGAGCAAAATGGTAAAGTAATAGCTCATCCTAATGAAGAATTAGTGGCAAATATGGAGGATGTATCATATCTAACTCCGGTACAGGAAGTTATAGTAGGGAAAAGTGGATCAACTGAATATTTCTATGAAGGAGAAGATAAACTATCATCATATGTACCTATTGAAGAGACTGGATGGGGTATAGTTGTACAAGTGACTTCTGAAGAAGCCTTTAAAGAAATACAAGAGATAAGATTATTTGCGGGTATTCTTATACTTATTGTTGTTATAGGCGGTTTAATCATTGCTTTTATGATGGCAAATTATATTACAAAACCATTGATAGAGCTTAAGGAAAAAATGAAATTAGCATCTACTGGAGATTTAAAAGCTAAGTTAAGTGGTAAAATCTTAAATAGGAATGATGAGTTTGGGTTATTAGCAAATAGTTATAACGCTATGATTGAAGCTAATGATAATATAGTTAGTCAGATTATTAAATCATCTAAAGAATTAGCAAAGACCTCTAATTATCTAAGTGAGGTTGTTTCTCAAAACACAGCGGCTATGCAAGAGGTTGCGGCAGGAACTAATAGACTAGCACAAAACTCTCAGACAGATTCCAGGGCAACGGAGGAAGGCACTGAGTCCTTTAAACAAGTGGCAAAGGGAGCAGAGAATGTAGCTATCAATGCTGAAAACCTTAATGAAATTGTTAGTCAGACAGTGAGTGTGGCAGAGAAGGGTTCTAAGATGATGGAGGAGACCTCGAATTTTATTGTATCGACAGCTAAAACAGCTGAAGAAATCAATATCAAGTTAGGAGAGCTTGAAAACTCTACAGGAAATATAGGTACAATAGTTGAGACCATAATTGGAATATCAGAACAGACGAATTTATTAGCCCTCAATGCAGCAATAGAGGCAGCAAGGGCTGGAGAAGCTGGAAAAGGATTTGCAGTTGTATCTGATGAAATAAGAAAATTAGCCGAAGAATCAAATAAATCAGCTGATAATATTACTAAAATATTAAAATCAATACAAAATGAAGTTAGAGAAACAACTGGAATGTTTAAAAAGACTAATGAGGATCTAAATTCAGTAGTAAGTAAAACCCATAGTACAAAAGTTCAGATTGAAGATATAGTAAGGAATTCAAGTAATGCACTAGTTGCAGTGGAGGAAATAGCCTCAGTATCAGAAGAACAATCTGCATCTTCTGAAGAAATGATAGCATTAATGGAGAATTTATTAACCTCTATAAATAGTACCGCTTCAACAGCTGAACAGATTAGCGCTAGTACTGAAGAACAAACAGCTGCAACAGAAGAAATAAATACAATGGCTAATCAATTAAATGAAATGGCCAAAGAGTTTGAAAATATTGTTAGTTATTTTAGAAAAAAATAGTATACTATGTATTGAGTTCTTTTGTTAAAATAATGCCCAAATTATTATAGTTATTAATAATTTGGGCATTTTAATTTAAATTATTCTTCTGTTTCAAAGGTATAGGGATATACAGATTCCACACTTTTTCCTAGTTTATTAGCGAAGGCTTGGGCATCTACCTCTTCAACAAATCCTTCATCATTATAAATCCTAGAGTTATATACTTGTCCATTAGAATTTACCAAAAGCTCTGCAGCATAGGTTGAGCCATCGTCAAATTTAATTTTACCCTTTTTCCATGGCATAAAATATTCTCTCCTTTCATGGTGATAATTATATTCTTTCACCCCAATAATTAAATATTATTGTTAATAATATACATTATTGATTTGAATAAAAAAATATTAAGTCTATTAATAGAAAAGAATATATCTTATAATAAAAGTAGAAAAATTTAACAAATAAAAATATTTTAAGATTTAAAACTATAAATATGTGTTATAAACATTTAGAAATTATTCAAAATAGATTGGGTAATAAATAAATGGGAGATGTATAGTATGGATAAAAAAACTTTGGTGGCAATTGAGAATTTAAGCAAATATTATGCAATGGGTGAAGTTACCGTTAAGGCCCTCCAAAATGCATCCTTTGTCATAAATGAGGGGGAATTTGTGGTTATACTAGGACCTAGTGGATCTGGGAAAAGTACGCTTCTAAATATATTAGGGGGTATGGACATACCTACGAAAGGTAAAGTATTTTTAGGGGAAGAAGAAATAACCAAATATAATGATAAACAGCTAACTAAGTATAGAAGAAATAAAATTGGATTTGTTTTTCAATTTTATAACCTAATGGCAAATTTAACGGCCAAGGAAAACGTAGAGCTGGCAACTGAAATATGTAAAGAGCCATTAAATATAGATGAGGTTTTGGATGATGTAGGTTTAGGAGATAGAAAGAATCATTTCCCATCCCAAATGAGTGGTGGGGAACAGCAAAGGGTAGCAATAGCTAGAGCTGTTGCAAAAAACCCCCTAATGTTATTATGTGATGAACCAACAGGAGCCCTAGATTACCAGACTGGTATAGCCATACTTTCTCTATTAAGTAAAATAAATAAGGAGTATGGAAAAACAGTATTAGTAATAACCCACAATGCTCCTATTGCTGATATGGCTGATAGAGTAATAAAGATGAGAAGTGGAAAAATAGTGGAAGATAAGTCTAATTCAAATCCTATTAACCCTGAAAGGATAGAATGGTAATGGATAAACTGAATTTAAGGTTACTTAGGGTTTTAAAAGGATCTAGGGGTCAGGTTATTGCAGTTACCACAGTTATTATAGTAGGACTATTAGTTTACACAGCCCTTAATATGGCGGCCCTCAATCTTGAAAGCACCGTTAAGTACTATTACGAGTTAACCAATTTTTCTGACTTATATATTGAACTTGTTAAAATACCAGCCAGAGCAGTTAAAGATATAGAGGGGAGATTTGGTGTCGAAAGGGCTGCGGGTAGAGTTGTTTCCGATGTACCCATGGAGGTGGATGAAGAGGATGAAAAGGTAACGGTACGGATTATATCCATTTCCAATGAGCCTAATAATTTAAACTCCCTATATATGATGGAAGGTAAGGATATAACAAATAAAAATAAAGATGCTTTAGTAATAGAGCAATTTGCTAAGGCTAGAAACATTAAAATAGGGGATGTTATTAATCCTCAGATAGGTGGTAGACAGTACGATCTTACTGTGAAGGGAATAGTTTCTAGTTCAGAGTTTATATATCTCATGGAAAATGAACAGACTCTACTTCCACAGCCTGATAAGTTTGGAGTTATCTATGTCTCCGATGAATTTGCAAGACAAAGCTTTGGATATCAAGACAGCTATAACGAATTAATTGTTAAATTAAAAAATGGAGAAGATCCAGATAAGGTAAAGGATATTCTTGAAGAAGAACTAGATAAATATGGTGTTAAGAGAATAATAACAAAGAAAAATCAACTTAGTAACCGTATGATTTCCGAGGAAATAATTCAGCTAAAAAATTCTTCCCATACAGTACCACTACTATTTCTTGGAGTTGCTGCCATAATTCTTAGTATTATGATATCTAGAATGGTGCGTAATGATAGAACCTCCATTGGAGTAATGAAGGCATTGGGATATAATAATACACAAATTATTTCCCACTATACAAAGTTCTCCCTTGTCATTGGAATTTCAGGTGCACTAATAGGAATCCTTTTAGGGATGGTTCTCTCAGGTTATATGGCTAAAATGTATATACAGTTTTTTAATATACCTATGCTGAAGACAAACTTTTATTGGAAATATATATTCCTAGCAGTAATGCTATCTGCTATCTTCTGTACAATAGCGGGCATAGGAGGAGGTAGAAGGATATTAAAAATACTACCTGCTGAATCTATGAGGCCAGAGCCACCTAAGACAGGTAAAAGAATTTTCTTGGAAAAAATTAAGATATTGTGGAATAAAATAAGTTTCAGTTGGAAGATAGTCATAAGAAATATTTTTAGAAGTAAAAAAAGATTTATCTTTATATCCATGGGCATAGCCCTCACATTTAGTATGACCTTTGTAACATTTCATCTTAACAAGGCTTCCTTTACAATTTTTGAAACCCATTACAATGATTTTCAGCAGATGGATTATAATATTAACTTCAGTAAACCATTAAATAAAAGGGTCATTAAAGATATAAATAATATTACTAATTTAGATCATATAGAAGGAAAATCTGAATATCCCTTTGAGATTACCTATGGATGGAAAAGTAAAGTTGTAAATATTATAGGCGTAAAAAGGGATACGGAATTTTATAACTTTAAAAACTTAAAGGATCAAGAGATAGATTTGCCAACTAGGGGTATGGTGCTATCGGAAAACCTTGCAAATTATCTAAATATAAATAAGGGAGATACTGTCAAAGTAAAGACCTTCATACCTCATAGGGATGACGCTCATATAATTATCAAGGATATAATAAGACAAAATCTTGGGATTAATGCCTATATGAATATAGAAGAAATGTCTGAAAAGCTTCTTGATAAGGAATTAATAACTGGAGCCTATGTTAAATCTGATTATGATATTAAAGAAGATTTGAACAATGTAAAAAATATAGCAACAGTTCAATCAACTCAGGATTTAATAGATATATTCATGGAGTTTATGGATTTAACTATGTATTCCATAGGTATAATGCTAATATTTTCAGGAGTCTTAGGCTTCGCCATAGTATATAACTCCACTGTAATGGGAATTTCTGAAAGAACCCTTGAGTTTTCGTCCCTAAGGGTTATGGGATTTACTCGTAAAGAGATATATAATATTATCCTAAAGGAGAATCTCATAATGACCATTGTAGGAATAATCATAGGCATTCCAATAAGTGGAGCTATGGTTAGAGGGATAGAACAGACCTATAGTAATGATTTATATACTTTCCATACAGCAATCACTATTGATACCTACTTTTTTGCAGCACTAGCAACTATAGCTTTTGTAATATTAGCCCAACTCTCTACACTCAGGAAGGTATATAAACTAGATTTTATGGAAGCTCTTAAGAGCAGGATATCCTAGGAGGGAAAGTATGAGAAAAATAGCAATTATATTATTAATAATAGCAATAATTTTAGTAGGTGTATATTTTTATATTACAAATAATCCCAATGGAGTAGAAGTAGAAACCTATGAGATAAAAAAGGGAGATGTTAATAGATATGTAGAAGAAACTGGAACTATAAAGTCTAGAAGCAATAGGAAGATTTATGCTAGTACGGCTGGAGAAATAGAAACAGTAATAGTAGAAGTTGGAGATGATGTAAAAGTTGGAGATTCCTTGTTGAAATTTGATGCAGAGAAAATCGATTTAGAGATTAAGAGTCTAGAAGCCCAATTAGAAGGACTTAAGGCATCCTATAAAGAAGCTATTAAACCAATTGATGAAGAAAAAATAGCAGCTGCTGATGTTAAGATTGAATCCATAAAGATAAGTCTAGAGGAAGCAAAGATGCAGCTTGAAAACAATGAAAAACTTTTTATAGAAGGGGCTATTAGTCAAGATACTTATCGTGCATATAGAAATAAGCTGTCTATAGAAGAAAAGAATTTAGAAATTGCCCAAAGAGAGTTAGAATTATTAGAAAAGGAAGTATCACAAAATATAAAAGATAAATATGAATCTGATATTAAACAGCTTAACTATCAAATTAGAATACTTGAAAATAGTAAAGAAGATCTTATATTAGAAGCACCCATTGATGGAATAATTACAGAGTTATTCATTGAAGAAGGGTCTTATTCTAATCCAGGAATTGAGTTAATTGAAATAGGAGGCCTCGATGATTTGTATGTAGAAACGGATATTTTAGCAAGTGAAATAGGTGACATAGAGCAGGGATATATAGCAGAAGTATCTAGTGAAGACTACGAAATATATGCTAAAGGTTCAGTGCATAAAGTGTATCCGAAAGCATTTAGTAAAACATCGGATTTGGGAATAGAGCAGAAAAGGGTAACTGTGGAAATAAATATACCTAAGGAAATACAACCTAATCTTAAAATTGGATATGAGATTGATACTAATATACTGATTAGTTCAGCAAAAAATGTCATAACCATACCGAAAAATTCAATCTTTGAAATAGATAAAGAAAAGTATGTATTTGTGGTTGATGACAATAAAGCTCAATTAAGAGAAATATCAATAGGGATTGAGGGCGAAGATATGGTTCATATAACATCAGGCCTAAAGGAAGGACAAAAGATAGTTATTTCACCAAGTGAAGAAATGGAGGATGGGGTTAGTGTGAAGGAAGTAGTTAAAGGTTAAGTATAAAAATGTATCAAGAATACAAATAATTAAAATAGGAGAGATATTATGAAAATCAAATTATTAGAACCATTGGGAGTAGAAGAAAAAGTTATTAATGATTTAGCAAAGGACTTAAGCGCAAAAGGACATGAGTTTGTATACTACGATAATAAGACAACAGATATAGAAGAACTAAAAGAGCGCTCGAAGGATGCAGATGTATTAATAATAGCAAATAATCCATTACCAAATGAAGTTGTAAAGACTGTCCAAGATCTTAAAATGTTATCAGTAGCATTTACAGGAATAGACCACGTAGGTCAAGATGAGTGTAAGAAAAAGGATGTTACAATATGTAATGCAGCAGGATACTGTAATGAGACAGTAGCAGAGCTTGTAATAGGACTAACAATCAATGTACTAAGAAATATTAACGAAGGGAACTCTGCTACAAGAAATGGAAAGACCATTGCAGGATTAATAGGAAATGAAGTAAATGGAAAGACAGTGGGAATAGTAGGAACAGGAAGAATTGGAAGAATGACAGCAAAGCTATTCAAAGCATTTAATTGCACTTTATTAGGATATGATGCTTATGAATCAGAAGAAGCAAAAGAAATGGGAGTAAGGTATGTACCAATTGAAGAATTATTAAAGGAAAGTGATATTATATCATTACATTTACCATTAACAAATGAAACAAAAGGATTTATAAGTGCAGAAAAAATAGCACTGATGAAGGAAACAGCAATATTAATTAATGCGGCTAGAGGACCAATTATAGACAATAAAGCATTAGCAGATGCATTAAATAAGGGTGAAATCGCAGGAGCAGGAATAGATGTATTTGATATGGAACCACCGATACCTGAAGATTATCCATTGTTACATTCAAAAAATACAGTATTAACACCCCATGTAGCATATGCTTCAGAAGAGTCAATATATAGAAGAGCAAAGATAACCTTTGACAATGTTTATGCTTGGTTAGATGGGACCCCTACTAATACTATTAAATATTAATTATTATAAAATTTTTTATATGTATACATATAGACTTAAAGTGCTTGGATAATAAGGAAAAAATGACTAGGTAGTGTAAATAAATCTGTGCTTTAGTGAAAATAAGAGCTCCTTTCTGGCAATAATTAGAAATAATAATTACACCAGGAAGGAGTTTTATTATGTCTACATTACCAAAGGAAGTATTTAGAGAAATGATTAAGGATGGGAATTTAAAAACAGCAGATGATCTTCATTCATATCTTAAGGATATGTTTAAAGATGCTCTGCAGGAAATACTTGAGGCAGAACTTGATGCTCAACTAGGATATGAAAAGAGAGATAGAAAAAACAAAAACACTGATAATCGTAGAAATGGACATACCGAGAAGAAAGTAAAAACAAAGTTTGGTGATATGGAAATTGAAGTTTCTAGGGATAAAAATGGCTAATTTGAGCCTGTAGTAGTACCCAAAAATGTTAGAAACATATCAGGTATCGAAGAGCAAGTAATATCCTTATATGCAAGGGGGATGTCCACTAGGGATATCCATGGCCAGCTAAAGGATATTTATGGTATTGAGCTGTCAGCTGATATGGTAAGTAAAATAACAGATAAAGTGCTGCCAAGAATAAAAAAGTGGCAAAATAGAGCTTTAAAGCCCATTTATCCCTTTGTATTTATGGATGCCATACACTATAAGGTTAGAGAAGATGGAGCAATAAAAACCAAGGCTGCCTATTTTGTTTTAGCCATAGATTTAGACGGATTCAGAGATATTTTAGGTATTTGGATAGGCGAGAGTGAGTCTTCAAAGTTTTGGTTAGGAGTACTAAATGAACTAAAAAATAGAGGTTTAGAAGACGTCTTAATATTTAGCGTAGATGGCTTAACAGGTCTAAAGGAAGCAATTAACGCAGCTTATCCTAAGGCTGAAATTCAAAGATGCATCATTCATCAGCTTAGAAACTCTTTTAAATATGTATCATACAAAGATAGAAAAGAGTTTGCCAAAGACTTTAAATCAGTTTACACAGCTATTAGTGAGGAAAATGCACTCGAGAATTTATATGAGCTTAAAGAAAAATGGGATAAAAAATACCCCTTTGCTATTAAAAGCTGGGAGGCTAACTGGGATGTACTTTCTCCATTTTTTAAGTTTCCTACGGAAGTTAGAAGAATTATGTATACAACTAATATCATTGAAAGTCTCCATCGTCAGTTTAGAAAGGTAACAAAAACCAAATCGGTTTTTCCTTCCGATGATGCTCTTGAAAAGATGCTCTATTTAGCTGGGCAAAATGTAATGAAGAAGTGGACCAAAAGGTATAAAGACTGGGATTTAGTACTTAACCAGTTAAGCATTTTCTTTAAAGATAGGATAAAACCTCATATTCTCTAAATCCTAAGACTAATTAAAAATAATACTATAAATAAAATACGTAGATATTTTAAGTAATTAGTCTAAAACGCTAGGTACACTTCTCCATTATACAATTATTGTCAAAATCATAAAGTTTTATGAATACGACTTCACAATTTTGGCAACTATTTTAGTAACAAGTATTAAATTTCATAATTAATTTAATTATTGTCAGTTAGGAACTACGTTCCTTAAAGCACAAAGTTTTTTACAGACTCTTCTTAACTATTCTTAGATAACAAATTTATAGCCAATACCCCAAACAGTGATTATGTGTTGGGGTTTTTTAGGGTTATCTTCAATTTTCTTTCTTAAATAACGAATATAGACCATTATAGAATTATCATCAATAATAGAGTCCTTCCAAACATTTTCGTAAATTTGTTGTTTTGAAAAAACTTGATTTGGATTTTCCATTAAAAATTTAATTAACATAGTTTCTTTAAAGGATAAGTTAATCATAATATCATTTTTATATAGTTTGTATGACTTTAGATCAAACTTTAAAGGGCCTTGTAGGAGATTGTTTGGTGGATTATTATCACTAATACTAAACTTTTTATATCGGCGAATATGGGCCTTAACGCGGGCACAAAGTACAGATGGATTAAATGGCTTGGTTATATAATCATCAGCACCTAATCCTAAACCTATGATTTTATCATAATCTTCGACCTTACCACTAACAAATAGAACTGGTAATGTACTATCGAAGCTCTTTATTTCTCGAATCAATTCGAACCCATCTATATCCCCTAACATAATATCTAAAATAATTAACTTAAAAGGAATAGATTCAATTATATTTAATGCTTCTTCCCCACTTGTAGCCTCATAAATTGAGTAATTTTCTTGCATTAAGCTCTTTTTGATAATTTTCCGAATATATTCTTCATCATCTATTATTAAAATATTTTCTTTAGCCATAAAGCTTCCCCCCCACTTTTATAGCATGTAATTCGATTTTTAATAAAGTAATCATCTGAATAAAAAAACAAATGGAATTTGTAAAAAATTGAGAAAATTAATTAAATCTTAATAAATTTTAAGATTTGTACAGAATATTTTAAGATTCAAATATTAGAATAGTTATTAGAGAAACCGTTTTCTTGACTTACTAATTTATTATATCATACTGAATTAAAATGAGCTATGTAAACAGGATACCTATTAAGATATTATATATTTTATAAAGTTATATAGGAGGTATTCTTTATGAATAATACAAAAGTATTCAAGTTGAGTTCAATTGTATTAATTTTACTATTATTAACTACTATTGTAGTTAGAATAGGCTATATAAATTTTATTAATTATAGAGACACAATTATTTCTCAACAACAAGACCATTTATTAACAATAGCTAAATCGGCTACTAGAAGTTTTGAATTGTTCTTGGAAGAAAGAACACACAATTTAGAAGTATTAGCAGAAAATATTGAACAAATAAATGGGAAATTAGAATCTCCAAATGGAAGTATAAACTCTGAAGCCAAACTTAAAATAAAAACCTTTTATAAACAATATATAAAGGAAATTGAGATAATCACAATGTTAGATGATAAAGGGCATACATTATATGAATATCCCAATAATAAAATTTTAAATAAAAACATAGAAGTAAAACAATCCAATATAAACTATGTCTTAAAAAATCACAAACAACATATAGGAAAAGTTTACAAATCTGATGAAAACGAATTTTCTATTGATATTATTCAACCTATATATGATAATCAAACGTCATATGTTTTAATAAATACTATTAATCTTAACACATTATATAATAACTTGATAGATCCAATAAGACCTGGGCAAAGGGGTTATACAATGGTAAAAAATGCAGATGGTATAATTCTTATGCATCCAGCTAAAGATCAAGTCGGAATCAAATCTTTAGAAATAAGGAAAAGACTGTATCCACAGTATGATTGGACAGAACTTGAAGAATTAAGTAAAAGACAAGCTCTAGAAAAAGAGGGGGTTGCAACTTACCATTCAATATGGTGGCAGGAAGAAAGTCTAAATTGGGTACAAAAGCTCAGTGCATTTACTTCAATAGATATAGGAAGGGATTCTTGGATTATTGCAGTTCAAATGGCATATTCAGAAATTGAAAAACCAATTAAAGAAAGTTTTATTAATATACTTGCTATTGTGTTAATTGTAGTACTAAGCCTTATTATAGGAAGTATCAAAATAATGAATGTTGAAAAAAATAAGAAGGCTTTGGAGATAGAAACAAAATACCTCAAAGAGCTTAATAAAACCTCAGAAGAGTTAAGAAAGAGTGAAAAAAAATTGAGGCATTCTCAGAAGCTTCAAACCATTGGAACTTTAACTGGTGGAATAGCCCATGAGTTTAATAATCTCCTTACTCCTATATTAGGCTATTCAGAGATTATTTTAAAGAATATCTCAAAGAAAAATGATATATACGAAGATATATTAGAAATAAATAAAGCATCGAAAAAAGCTAAAAAAATTATTGAACAAATATTAGTATTTAGCAGAAATGGAGATACATCATTTGAAATTTCACCTGTAGAAATTAGTACCCTAATAAATGAAACTATTAAATTAATTGAATCAATAGTGCCCAAAAATATAAAACTCATAAAGAAAATACAGGTTAATTTAGGATATGTTTTGGCAGATGATACACAACTGTATGAGATTATACTTAACTTATGTACTAACGCATATCAGGCAATGAAAGATAATGGTGGAATTCTTGAAATCAGATTAGATAGTATACATATTGATGATAAAAAAGCAAGTGATTTAAATATTACACAGGGAAAATACGTTAGGATAACAGTTGAAGATACTGGATGTGGAATAGATGAAGAAATACTTGACAGAGTATTTGACCCATTCTTTACAACTAAACAGGTAGGAGAAGGCACAGGGCTCGGTTTATCTGTTGTTCAAGGAATCATTGCTAGGCATAAAGGAAGTATTCAAATAGAAAGCCAAAGTGGGATTGGTACTAAAGTATATGTATATCTACCACTTATTAATAGTCGACAACTGAATAATATAAAATACAAGGATAGAGAATATGAAAAATATCAAGGAGAAATATTAATTATTGATGATGACATAAAGGTTTTGAAAGTATTAGAAAAAGGTTTGAAATTTTTCGGATACAATGTAAAGGCTGAAAGTAATGGTCTAGATACATTAAGTTTTATAGAGAAGAAAAATCCTAAATTCGATTTGGTGATTATTGACTATACTATGCCTAAAATTAATGGACTTGATATAGCTAAAAAAATTAAGAAAATAGATAATAATATAAAGATCATACTTGTTTCAGGATTCATAGAAGATAAGAATATACTATCACATCATCGATCAGTAATTGATGATTATATGATAAAACCCATAATAATAGATGAGTTAGTTGAGAAAATTAAAGAGCTAACAAAGTAAATATTTTAGTGTATAAAATGATAGGCCTATCATTCTTATAAAAATGCAACATTAAATTATGTAAATATTTAAAGAAATAGGGGGATGAAAGATAAATGAATAAGTTTCCATGTGTTTTGATGAGAGGTGGAACAAGTAAAGCTGCATTTTTTCATGAGTCAGACATGCCTTTGGATAGAGAAAAGTGGGAAGCTTTTCTGGTAGATGTAATGGGTAGTCCAGACAAAAGACAGATAGACGGTATAGGAGGAGCCAATTCACTTACAAGTAAAGTAGCTATAATTAAAAAGTCAGATAGATTAGATGCTGACGTTGACTATACCTTCGCCCAAGTGAGTTTGATGGAACATACGGCAGACTTTAAAGGTAATTGCGGGAATATATCATCTGCAGTAGGACCCTTTGCTGTTGAAGAAAAATTAGTTGAGATAGAAGAACCTATTACAACAATAAGAATTTATAATACAAATACTGATAAAATAATAGTCTCAAAAGTAATAGTCAAAAACAATGAATATCAATGGGATGGAGATTGTGAAATACCAGGTGTTCCTGGAACTGGCTCACAGCAATGGGTAACATTTACTGAACCTCAAGGGGCAGTAACAAAAAAGTTACTACCTACAGGAAATCCCATTGATGAAATTGATACGTCAAAAGGAAAAGTTAATATTTCTATAGTAGATGCTGCCAACCCACTAGTATTTATGTATGCTGAAGAGGTAGGGTTAACTGGTACTGAGCTCCCAGAAGATTACAGTAAGGAACAACTAGACTATGTAGAGGAAATAAGATCGATAGCAGTTGAAATGTGTGGTTTTACGTCAAGAGAAGAAGCTACAAAAAAATCACCTGCAGTACCTAAAACTACAATTGTTTGTAATCCAAAAGATTATGCTGATTCGGCAGGTCGCGCTTGGAGTAAAAAAGATATGGATATTGTTATCAGAATGATGTCTATGCAAAAGCCTCATCAAGCACTTGCTATAACAGGAGCAATATGCACATCGGTAGCACTTCATACTGAGGGTACAATTGTAAATAAAATAGTAGGTAATAAAAAAGATGAACTATTATTAGGACACCCAAGCGGTATAATGAAAACTAAAATTGAATCAAAAGATAATGTGGTAAAGAGTGTAAGTGCAATTAGAACTGCTAGAAGATTATTTGAGGGTTATGTTTTTACAAAAAAATATTATTAAAGAGGAGAGAGAAAAAATGAAAAAGATACTTGTTATTTTCAGCATTATTGCAATTATTTCATTAGCAGGATGTACAGCTAACGAGGCAAATAAAGAAGCCAATGGTGCATCTGAATATCCTAAAAGAGCAATTGAAATGGTAATACCTTTCGGTGAAGGTGGAGCAAGTGATACTTTTGCACGTAAATTTGCTGAGATTATGAATGAAAGTTTACCAAAACCAATTCAACCAGTAAACCAAAAAGGTAGTGGTGGATTAGTTGGAATGACTTATGCTTTCCAGCAGGCAAATGATGGTTATACAGTACTGGAGATCACACCATCTCATGTTATAGCTGATGTAATGGAAGTTAGTCAAGACATAAAATTATTAGAGGATTTTGAACCACTAACAAGGATTCAATCTGACACCTATGTTATTTCGGTACCAAAATCTAGTGAATATAAAACTTTTGAAGAGATTGTAAAAGCTGGGAAAACTAAAGAAATTAAATTTGCAGGAATTTCTCCAGGCGGATTAGATGATTTAACTCTAAATGCACTAGCAAAAGAAACTGGAATTAATATAAAGTTTGTTCCTTATGCTTCTGGATCGGAGGTAAAAGCAGCAGTTTTAGGTGGAGAAGTTGATATATACTTAGATAAATTAGTATCTGCAATTGGATACATTAAATCTGGCGATGTAAAACCTGTAGTTGTATTAAATGATGAGAGAATATCTTCAATTGATGAATTAAAGGATGTTCCAAGTACTGTTGAATTAGGATATGATGTTACAATTGGATCTTGGAGAGGGTTTGTAATTAAAAAAGGAGCTCCCCAGGAAGTAAAAGATTACCTGATATCAGAGATGAAAAAGGCATATGATACACAAGAGTACAAAGATTTTGCAGAAACTACTTTAACAAATATTCGTCCAGGATTTTTAAATAATGAAGAATTTGGAGAATTTATGCAATCTCAATACAAGATGTTTGATGAAGTAGCTAAGAATGTAGGGTTGAAATAAAACATACTATAGCTTAATTCCTTTTATGGCCTGTTAAATCAAGATAATTTTTTTAAAAATGGAGGTGCTTAAATGGGTGAAATCATTTTTCATATAGGAATTTTTATAACAATGGGTATATTCTATAACGAATTAGGTAATGTCAACGTTAATAGAGTAACTGATGTAGTAGGGCCAGTAGGTTTTCCTAAGGTATTTCTAATATTAGGGATGATTTTAACACTAATTTCACTTTATCAAACTATAAAGAAATATCGTAAACAAGAGAATAAAGAATTTAAATTAAATATGAATGTACAATTTTATGGGATTATTATTTCAATGATATTGTTCACATTATTATTAGGTAAATTAGGTTTTGTGATTTCAGGATTCCTGCTTTTAGTAGCTTTGTTATATAACCTTGGTGAAAGTAATAATGTAAAAGTATTTACTATATCGACTATATCAATTTTAGTTTTCACGCTTTTATTTGGAAGAATACTAAGTGTTCCCCTACCAAGAGGACTTGGACTACTCAAAGAGATTAGTTACTTATTATACTAGAGAGGATGAAAACATTGAATTCTGAATTCTTAGTACAGACTTTACAACTTATTTTTCTACAACCATTAAATTTACTATTAATAGTGGTTGGTATGTTACTTGGATTGATATTTGGGGCTTTACCTGGAATAAGTTCTTCTATGGGAATTATTCTTATGATTCCGTTCACATACTATTTAGCCCCAGTACCTTCAATTATTCTACTAGTAGCAGTTTATGCAGGTGCTGCATATGGTGGCTCAATAACTGCAATTCTATTCAACACACCTGGTAACCCAGGTGCTGTTGCAACTACCTTTGATGGATATCCTATGACTAAAAATGGAAAAGGTGGTAAGGCCTTAGGATTTGCAATTAGTGCATCAGCTTTCGGTGGAATATTTTCAGCAATAATAATGTTGTTGTTTGCTCCATCACTATCTAAAGTAGCATTAAAAATACAAAGTGCCGAGTATTTTGCCTTAACTTTACTAGGGATAGCTACAATAGCATCTATAGGCTCTAAGAACTTAGCTAAAGCATTAATTATGGCATGTTTAGGTATAGTTATAGCATTAATTGGAATGGATCCAATGGCAGGTGTAACAAGAATGACCTTTGGGAAAGTAGAACTTCTTAGTGGAGTTCCTTTTATACCGATAATGATTGGTGCTTTTGCATTGGCAGAAGTTCTTAAACAAGTTATGACTAATATAACACAAATGAGTAAAGATGAGATTGCACAGGTTAAAAATGTAAATCTTGAGACTACAAAGCTATCAGAATTATTCTCATATTATAAAACATTATTTAAGTCATCCTTGATAGGAACATTAATCGGTATCTTACCAGGCACAGGTGGTTCTATTGCCTCTATCGTAAGTTATGGTGAAGCAGTACGATCTGATAAGAACCCAGATAAATTTGGTAAGGGTGCACCGGAGGGAGTTATTGCTCCAGAAAGTGCTAATAATGCAGCAGCTGGTGGAGCGATGATTCCTACTCTTGTACTAGGAATTCCTGGAAGTCCAGCTACAACAATTATTTTATCGGCTTTAATATTACAAGGACTACAGCCTGGCCCACAGTTGATGAAGGAACAACCGTTAATGTTATATGCAATTTTCTTTTCAATGTTAATAGCCAGTATTTTAGTATTCTTTGGAGGAAAATTTGGAGTTAAGGCGTTTGCATCATTACTAAAACTTCCATATAAATTTTTAGCACCATTTATTCTTATGTTTTCAATTTTAGGATCATTCGCAATAGCTAATAATGTGTTTCATATTTGGATTATGATTATATCTGGTATAGTTGGCTACTTTATGAAGATATATGACTTCTCCCCAGCATCCTTGATTCTGGGCTTAGTACTAGGGAGCATGATGGAAGAAAACTTTAGAAGACAATTGTTAATTACAAATGGAGACTTTTCTTCATTCTTTACAAGACCTATATCACTTGCATTATTATTAGCGATATTGGCGATATTGATGTATCCCGTAGTGTCAAAAAAATTATCAAAGAAAACTGCACAAGTAGCAAAATAAAATAATTTTCTTATGGTGGAGGGACAAGAAAACTTTTGAAATAAATACTTCTTGTCTTTTTGCCTATATAGAAAATTGAATAGTAAGCTTTAGGATTAATCAATAAACTTTTAACTGATACCTTTGCTTCGCCAAGATGACAAAAAATAGATATGAAAGGGTAAGATATTTATGATTAGAATTTATGAGACTGGTGTGTATTTAATAAATGGAAAAGAGATTATTAATGATAATGAAAATGCTATCGCAGCTATTAAACAGAAAACTGGTAAAGAAGTAACAAAGGAAGAGGCGAAAAAAGGTACAATAGCTTATTCAGTTATTGAAAGTCATAACTCTTCTAAAAATGAAAAGGATTTAATGCTTAAATTCGATTCATTGACATCCCACGATATTACCTATGTAGGGATAATTCAGACGGCAAGGGCAAGTGGCATGGAGAAGTTTCCAGTTCCATATGTTATGACAAATTGTCATAATAGTCTTTGCGCAGTTGGAGGGACTATAAACGAAGATGACCATATGTTTGCACTATCAGCAGCTAAAAAATATGGTGGAATATATGTACCAACTAACTTGTCTGTTATCCACTCCTATAATAGAGAGATGATGAGTAAATGTGGAAACATGATTTTAGGTTCAGATAGTCATACAAGGTATGGTGCTCTTGGTACAATGGGGGTAGGAGAAGGTGGCGGTGAGATTGCAAAGCAGCTCCTTAGCAAAACCTATGATCTACAAAGACCTGGAGTTATAGGAATATATCTAACCGGTAAACCACAGGATGGAGTTGGACCACAGGACGTAGCTCTTTCTATAATAGGTAAGGTGTATAAAAATGGTTATGTGAAAAATAAGGTTATGGAATTCATTGGTGATGGAGTTGCAAACCTAGATGTTGAATATAGAAATGGTATAGATGTAATGACAACTGAGACAACCTGCTGGTCATCCATTTGGAGAACAGATGATAAGGTTAGAGAATATTACGATATACATGGTAGGTTAGAGGATTATGCAGATCTTGAGCCACAAGATATTGCATACTATGATGGGCTTGTATATATAGATCTTTCGACTATTAAGCCAACAATTGCAATGCCTTTCCATCCAAGTAACACATATACAATCGAAGAAGTAAAGGCAAATCCCCTTGATATAATGCATGAGGTTGAAAAAGGGTGCAGGGAACAATTTGATAATCCAAACCTTAAAATTGATCTTAAAAGCAAGGTGAAAAATGGTGAAATCTATGTAGATCAAGGTACAGTGGCAGGGTGTTCAGGTGGAACCTATGACAATATTGTCGCAGTAGGAGACATATTAAAGGGCAAATCGGTTGGTAACGGTGCATTTACTATGAGTGTATATCCTGGAAGTCAGCCAGCTTATATAGACCTAGTTAAAAACGGTACTGTAGAAAATCTAATGAGTGCAGGTGCAATAGTACGTTCGGCCTTCTGTGGACCTTGCTTTGGAGCTGGTGACACCCCTGCAAATCAAGAGTTTTCTATCCGTCATACTACTAGAAACTTCCCAAACCGTGAAGGATCTAAACCGGGTCAAGGACAGATATCCTATGTTGCTCTTATGGATGCACGTTCTATTGCAGCCACGGCTATAAATGGAGGTAAGTTGACTGCAGCAACAGAGTTAGATGTAAATTATACTAAACCTAAGTACTACTTTAATAAGGGTGTATATGAGAATAGAGTTTTCAATGGTGTAGGTAACGAAGATCCTAATGCAGAGCTTAAATTTGGTCCAAATATTAAGGATTGGCCAAAAATGCCAAATCTTACTGAAGATTTATTGCTAAAGGTTGTAAGTTACATTACAGACCCTGTTACAACTACAGATGAACTTATTCCATCGGGAGAGACTTCATCATATCGTTCAAATCCTCTTGGACTTGCAGAGTTTACCCTTAGTAGAAGAGATCCTGCTTACGTAGGGAAGACAAAAGAGGTTCATAAGATTGAGATTGAAAGAGAAAAAGGTAATGATCCAACTACTGTTGCTGAAGAGCTTAAGAAAGTTTATGAAAAGATAAAGACTATAAAGGGCTTTGAAGATATTGACTCTAAGAGTGTTGGGATTGGGAGTACTATATTTGCTAATAAGCCTGGAGATGGTTCCGCTAGGGAGCAAGCAGCATCATGTCAAAAGGTTATTGGTGGATGGGCTAACTTAGCTAAGGAATATGCCACAAAACGATATAGATCAAATCTTATTAACTGGGGTATGGTTCCATTCTTAGTTGATGATGAAACTGTATTTAATAAAGATGATTATGTATTTATACCTAATGTAAAGAAAGCTATTCTTGATGGGGCCTCAGAAATAAAAGCCTATGCAATAGGAGATGAAGTAAAAGAATTTACGGTTTCTGTTGGAGATCTTACAAAGGATGAGAAAGATATTATTGTGGCAGGATGTTTGATTAATTATTATAAGAATGAGAAATAAAAATCTTTGCCTAGTAAAAAGTAGTTACATATTATTTGAAAAAGGTTCAGTTAATTAAAACAAAACTAAGATGGATTACTTCCACTAGATGATTATAGGGGTCAAGTTTTATTGTTCTGTTTCATCAGATGAAGATTTTAGTGAGGGGTAAACTGATTGGGGATACTATTGTCATCAATAAGTGCGATGTGAAGAAAAATTATTACAATGATGAAATTATTCTATTAGAATTTGACGATTTAATCATTTGGATTTCTTTGAATTACAAATTAAGCGCACACATGGTTAAGAGCACTTTCATATCAATTATTTCATCATTTGTACAAAATAAGATATAGATACTATAATTTTTTATTATATCATTACTGAATCACAGGCTGCAATAGATGTGTTTGAAATTCTCCTAGTATTTTAAAAGGAAGTAGAAAAAATTATTTTAGATATGAGACTAGTATATAAAAGGAATTAAGTTAATCATTTCTTAATGGATTAATACTACATTATAAATATAGGAAATTTCAGGAGTGATGAAATGGGGCAAAATTTTGAAGAGACAAGTATTAGTAATGTTAAACCTATTAGGGATATTGTATATAGTAAGGTTAAAAGGGATATACTTGAGGGTCGACTAAAACCCGGAGAGAGAATTATTGAAAAGGAATATGCAGAAAAACTTAATATAAGTCGTACCCCCATAAGAGAAGCTTTGAGGAAACTTGAGATTGCAGGATTTGTTTATTATATCCCTAGAAAAGGAATAGTAGTAAAGTCCTTTAAGATTAAAGATGTTGAGGAAATATATGAAATACTTAAATCACTTGAGAGTCTAGCGGTTAAAAAAATGATACAAAATATTGATGATAACCATATAAATAATATAAAAGCTTTAATTGAAAAAATGGATGTTTTAGAGGGGCTAGGAGATATGGAAGGAGTTTTAGATACCTGTAAAAGTTTTAATAAGATTATTTTAAAAGCTAGCTGCATGCCAAGGTTGATAGAAATGATTAATAATATATATCAACATTTAGAAAGGTTTAAAAGAATTACTTTGTACGATGATTCAAGAAGGTTAGATGCCATAAAAGAACATATAGATATATTACAAGCTATTATTGAGAAAGATATACAAAGGTCTCAAGATTTAGTCTGTAGGCATATAAAAAAAGCAAAAGAAGTATGCTTAGATGAATTTTATGCAAATAAGAAGAAATAGTCTCTTTTTAAAATATAATCATTAGTCTTATGGGGTGAGTATATGGAAAACCTAGATGGTAGATCTAAATGGAATCATATCTGGAGCAACTAGATTCACTAATAATCCTAGGGGTCTTCTGTTAGCTCAAAATGCTGTGGATGTAATCGAAGCCTCAGGTTATTTAAAAGATGCATCCTTTGATACAAATCCATTAAGACAAGATTTGATAGAAAGACTTAAAGAAACTAAATTACCTCTATTTTCTATAGAAGAGTTAAAGGAAAAGGTAGTAAGGATAACTGGAAAGCCAGATCAGATAGAATTTACAGATAGAATAGTTGGTATTGTAGAATACAGGGATGGAACAGTTATAGATGTAATTAGACATGTTAAAGATTAACTAGGCTTTTAGAATATGGTATTTATCTTCCCCTTATTTAAATAAATTAAGAAATAATTAATAAGCTGGCTTTATTGTTAAAAAAATAATAGAGCCAGTTTATTAATTATAAATTTATTTTTTGATTTATAGAAGATACGAAGTGTTTGAAAAATAAAGTTAAAATGACTATGTAAATTGTATAAAATTACATAGTCATTTTTGTGCGACTGCCTGTCGCACAAAAAGGTCAAGAGTATTATACTCCTGACCGAATTGCCAAGATGAAAGCTGTAAAAAGCTATGTTTGATTCATTTAGAACACGTTGGTAAGCCGAATGCCTTAGTATGGCACGTACGGTTTGATAAGGGGGTAGCTATGCAAATAGTTACCCTACTTTATATAATATTAATATATTCAGTAAATTATTTCAAGAAAATGAAAACCTAGAATTTGGAAATAATAAAAGTGCCTAAATATTCTTGGTAAATTTCTAATGACTGCAGCCACCACTACAACTAGATTTACCGCTGCAACCAGATTTGTTTCCACTACCTCCACAACCGCAACCGCCTTGGGTGTTGGTAGAAATAACAAAACCACTCTTACCTTTTTGATTATCTACATAATTGATTGTAACCTCAGGGTAGTGCTGTTCAAAGTCACTTTCAACGGAAAGCTTAAAATTACCAAAGTCTTCAATAATATCATTATCTTTTATATCATCTAAAGCTACACCAATATACGGTGTTTTACATCTAAAATCCATTATATAAAGTTTTAATGATTTATTAGTCATATCAAACTCTTTTACCTGTTTCTCAAATTCAGCCATGGCTTCATCTGAAATAATAAATTTCATAATAAACCTCCTAGTATGAGACTACTATATTATATTAAATATAGTATAAAAATGATTATATCAAAAATAAAGGATGATTACTAATAATCATCCCTTGTTTAGTGGAAACCCTTCTCATTTGAATTTTCAATTATCCTTTGATACAGTGGATTATCTCCCATATATTTATTTAAATAATCTAATAAATTAGCCTTATTACTTCCTGCATATTCAAGCATTTTATCGGCTATATGGTCTATGACTTCTGGTTCCTCACATTCTGAAATAACTTCAAATATTTCTGCTATGTTTTGAGCAATAAAGGAGGCCTTGTCATTAACATTGTTATCATCAGGAACAATATTATTTTTCATCATATAATTTATGGAATCACATAAAATCCATCCTGTACCTTCAACGGTTTTCAAAAGATTATGCAGGTGCTTATCTACTTTGTCTTTATCTATTGTCATATAGAATACTCTCCTTATTATCTATTTTGTTATAAAGATTTGGGTGAAAATCTTGCCATATTTAGATCCCTCTTTTACTCCTATACCCACATGGGTGAATTCAGGATTCAATATATTTTCCTTATGACCTTCAGAATCCATCAAAGACTCATGGGCTTCTTTGACAGAGGTATTGCCTGCAATATTTTCTCCTGCATATATATATTTGATATTAAAGGTTCTAAGCATTTCAAAGGGACTACCATAGGTAGGTGAATAATGACTAAAATAATCATTATCTATCATATCCTGGGATTTATACCTTGCTATCTCAGTCGCTTCTAAATTAACTTTTAAAGGTGATAATCCTATTTTAGCTCTTTCGCCGTTTAAAAGTCTAAGTAATTCCTTTTCATTTGGATTAAGATCTTCAATATTTGTAGTAATAACTGATTTCTCAGCCTTATCAGTAATAGGCTTTACATCATGGGGAGAAATAGCTCCAACTCTGCCATCATCTAAAACAATAATATACCATTTACCAACTTGGCCAGCAGTATCCAAAGACTCATCCTTTTTAACAGTGGTTACCACAGGATAATCTATAGAATTACCACCACGTATGTAGGCACTTTCCTTAATTACTTGTACCTTTTCTATATCTCCCTTTTTAAAAATTGATGATGTCTTAGGTTTTAAAGGTTTGGCTTGGGGATTTCTAACACATCCAGTGATAGCTAGCAATAATGTAATTATAATTAGAAATAATCTGATTCTTTTAGGCTTTATCATACAGTTCACCTCAAGACTTATTATTTCCCTTTATAATAAAAAAATAATTAGATTTAGAAATTAGTTTTAAATAAATAATTAGAGATGCTTAAAATAGAGCAAAATTTATCATTTGCTTTCATGATATAATTTATTATCTATGAAAAAAAGAGGGCTAAACCTTATCTTTGGCCCTCTTTTGTATATGAAGTGTAATTATATTTTGATTTAACCATTTCCGTTAATTAAATTAATATCTAAAAACCAAGAAATTTCTCAGCCAAAGTATATGCTATCTCAAAGGCTATTAGTATTATTATAAGCCACTCTAGTTTAGCACTATTCTTTGTTGAAGCGATATTTTCAAAGGTTTGAGTAATATCACTTAAAGTCTGAGTTTTTTGCTGAATATTATTGTATCTATCTTCCAGCTCAAAAAGTGAACTTAAACTATCAAAAAGCTCCCCTGCTTCTTTATTTGTCCAAGTGATATCAGGCCTATCTAAAAGCATTATATATGAAATGGTATTAAATCTAAAACGAAGTATTCTAGACCAAGTTTTTGATAGTTGTTTTCCCGATACATTGAAACGATTTTTATCTAAATGTTCTACAATATCTTCAATCTCATCAGTCAATATTTCAATACCAGCCTCAATTTTTTCTAGTGCTACAGACTTTGCCAACACAGTAGAGAGTATCTCTAGATAATAGTCCTTTGCTTCTGGCACTGTTAAGGTTTCATAGGTTATTAAGATCGGTGAGTTGGGTTTAACTAGCACACTAAAATCATCAATAAACTCAAAGGGAGCCTTATTGTTTAAACTTTTCTCGATTTCTTTCAAATAGTTTATAATATCCATTATTTCGTGATGTGTAATATTAATAAATACAGCAGATCCAAAATGATATATGTATACAAATTTATTAGAAGGTGCTTTTATTATTCCTTTGAGATTATTTTCATTAAGTACAAGGGTCTCCTCCCACTTAAATTTTTTAGTTACTCCAAAATGACTAGCAATTTTATTAAGATTAATTTCAGTTGATAAGGAAATAGCCTTTATATCGGCAGATTTCATAATATTACTCCTTTCATTTAATAAACACGATTAAATTATATTCATTATATAATAGATTGTCCATATTTGTAAGTGATTATATAATTATGAAATAGATGGATGTAGTAATCCTAGTTTTTAGTAACGGATACTAGTAATTAAGCTACAAAGTGATTATTGAAACTAAGGACTAAATTAATTACAATTATAGTTATAATACTAATTGTTAAGGGGAGTTTAATTTGAGGAAAAAAATAAAAGATTTAATTAAACAGTATGTCAAAGAATATCCAAATATAAAAAAAGCAAAGACAAAATGGAGAGAACCTATAGTAGAGTTTGCCGATGCTAATGATAGTTTGTTTATTGAGCTTAAGGATATAGTTTCTCCAACCCATGCTTTACCTAGGAATTTTCTAGAGGATGCCGAAACAGTAATATCCTATTTTATTCCCTTTGATAAGTCCGTTGTAAATTCAAATATTGAAGGAAAATATAGTTCTAAGGAATGGGCTATAGCCTATATAGAAACTAATGAACTAATATCTAATTTAAATAAATATATAAATGGTCAGCTTGAAACAATGAATTATAAATCATCAATTATACCTGCGACTCATAATTTTGATGAAAATACTTTGTTAAGTGATTGGTCCCATAGACATGTGGCATATATTGCGGGGTTAGGTAAATTTGGATTAAATAATATGTTAATCACAGATAAGGGATGTAGTGGTAGGGTTGGAAGTATAGTAACTAATTTGAAACTTGAGTCTACAAAGAGAAATGATAAAGAAAATTGTCTTTATAAAAGCGAGGGAATCTGCAAAAAATGTGTAAAAAGATGTGTTATCGACGCTCTAAAAATAGATTCCTTTGACCGACATAAGTGCTATGAAGTATTGTTAGATAATGATAAGCTTCATTCTGACCTGGATTTCACTGATGCATGTGGTAAATGTTGTGTAAGTCTGCCATGCTCCTTTATAAATCCAGTAAAAAAATAAGTATTTTTTGATGAGATCCTTTGAGTTAAAGTTAATCATTAACTTTAACTCAAAGGATTTTTCTATCGAAGTATTGGTATACATTTTCAATTAAAAAATTTTGCTAAAAAAGCTATTTGTTAATAATAATGTATTATGTTACAATAAAATTGGATAGTATTTCATTTAGAGAGCTATACCATTGAATGTTTGATAGTTATTTAGAAACATAGGGAAATACAATTTAATATCGTTTATCTGCTCTGAGCCTATGTTATGGACCGAGACAGGGGAAAAGGAATAATATACCTTCTTAGCCTTGCTCTGAAGGATTTTTTATTTACATATGACCTTTCTATGTCTTTTTTGGCATAGGAAGGTTTTTATTATGTAAAGAAGGGTAGATTATATCAAAATAATTACATGATACTATTATCAAGGAGATGGTAAATATGAAAATGTCTGAAAAAGAAAAAACTAGACAGATGAATAAGGAGGCAATAATAAGCTTTGGGCTCTATAGTTTCTTTTTTATTTGGTGGTATGGATTTGCCTATGGTTTAGGACTTAAAAGTCCTAGCGAATATAGTTATATTATGGGAATGCCAAGCTGGTTTTTCATGAGCTGCATAGTAGGATATGTGGTCATTTCATTCGCAACATGGTTTATTGTTAAAAAGTTTTTTGTGGATATTGATTTAGATGAGGATTAATTTAATATATAGTGCTAGTTTTATATAGATATCCTCCAATAATCCTCTTCAGTCTCCGTAGAAGAACTGTTTCAATTTAAATCATCAGAAGAAGAAACAGGTCTTCAAAGTCGCTTCAGACGATTATTGAAGTATATCTAGAGATTCTCTATGGGGTAAACTAGCACAATAAGTTAAGTTGAATAATTTTTTGAAATATTAATGATGGAGTGGAGGAATTACAAATGGAAAAGACTCAAATGATTATACCTATGATAGTGTATTTATTATCGGTTTTTGGGATAGCTTTTTATTCAAATAAATTATCTAAAAAAGAACAAGGTAGTAATTTTATCGAAGAATATTTTATTGGTGGAAGAACTATGGGAGGCTTTGTACTGGCTATGACTCTCATTGCTACATATTCAAGTGCTAGTAGTTTTGTAGGGGGACCCGGTGTAGCCTATAGTATGGGGCTTGGATGGATACTTCTTGCAATGATACAGGTTCCCACTGCTTTTTTAACCCTTGGAGTTTTAGGTAAAAGGTTTGCTATAGTTGCTAGGAAAATAGATGCAGTAACAGTTATAGACTTTTTAAGGGCTAGATATAAAAGCGACTTAGTTGTTATATTAACTTCAATAGCTATTATTTTATTTTTTGCTGCATCAATGGTGGCACAATTTATAGGAGGAGCAAAGCTATTTGAAGCCATTACAGGTTATCCATATATAGTTGGACTTATCTTATTCGGTATAACTGTTATTATATATACAACAATAGGAGGATTTAGAGCAGTTGCCATTACCGATGCTATCCAAGGGATAGTGATGGTTTTTGCTACTATATTTTTATTATTCGCTGTAGTAAAGGCCGGTGGTGGTATGGAGAGTATCATGGAAAAACTCATGGAGATAAATCCGGAAGCTCTAACTCCAACAGCAGGCGGAAAGATATCACAGCCCTTTATTTTATCGTTTTGGGTGCTAGTGGGTATAGGAGTGTTAGGATTACCTCAGACTACAGTAAGATGTATGGGTTTTAAAGATTCTAAATCTCTACATAATGCAATGATAGTTGGAACCTTTGTAGTTGGTTTCTTAATGTTAGGAATGCATATGGTAGGAGTACTGGGTTCTGTGGTAGTACCAGGCTTATCAGGGGATGGAGCTATACCTGGAATTACAGTTAAGGTATTACATCCAATTGTTGCAGGAATATTTATAGCAGGTCCTTTAGCAGCTATAATGTCAACTGTAGACTCTATGCTTATTTTGGCTTCAGCGGCAATAATTAAAGACCTTTATTTAAACTATGGAGATAAAAATGCATCGGTTGAAAAATTAAGTCGTATAAGTTTTATAACAACTGGAGTTTTAGGACTCATAGTATTTATATTTTCAATAAAACCTCCAGCACTTATTGTGTGGATAAACTTATTTGCCTTTGGAGGACTTGAGGCAGCCTTTTTATGGCCAACGATTTTAGGATTATACTGGAAAAGAGCCAATGCAACGGGAGCATTATTTTCAATAGTTGGTGGTGTAGGTGCATATATGTTTTATACTATTACAAATATTAAATATATAGGAATGAATCAAATAGTACCAACCATAGGAATATCCTTAATTTGTTTTGTTATTGGAACCTATATAGGAAAAGAACCAGATGAGGAAACTATTAAATTGTTCTGGGGATAGTCTTTGTTGAAAAACTAACGGTTAAAAGATTACTTTAAAAACAAAAATTCAAATTCATACTAAACATTTTTTAAAGATGTGTTGTATAGAAAACAGAAAAAATAAAAAAATATCACAAAATAATAATATTTAAAATATAATGGATTTTAAGAAGGTGGCATATATAATTCTAATGAATTGAAGGTGTCATAATGGCAAATAATATGATTAATATATAAGATAAGCAAAAAAAATTGAATAGGTTAAATAAGTTGAATAATTAGAATTTTTTAGATAATTTCATTCAAATTATTGACTTAATTGGTTTATCTGATATAATAAATTTCAACAAAACTAAAAATTCTGCGGAGGCAATTATTATGTTAAAACTTATTAGAGAGAGAAATGCAGAAAAATTTAATTATTATTTTTATTTTAGCTGGAGCTTTTTTTACTTTTATAGCGCTGGCTATTTCTTCTGCAAAAAAATACAAAATCTCTTATCTAATGAGTTTTATAGAATATCAAATGTCTTCGGACCTGGGGTAAGCCTATACACACTTCCAAATATGGGGGGATACTAGGTAACCCCAAACTAAATTCTATAAAAGAATCAGAATGCTGATTAAAGACTCGTTAGACGGGTCTTTTTTTATTTTGCTTAAAAAAAGGAGGAAAATTTGATGATTATTGTTTTAGAACCTAAAACAGAAGAGAATGAAATAAAAAAAATTAAAGAAAGGGTGGAGAATATGGGGTGTGAAGTACATGAGGTTAAGGGAAAGTACTATCACATATTTGGCATAATAGGTGATACAAGTAATATCGATCCAAAGTCTTTTGAAGCCAATAGACATGTGCAAAAAATAATGCATGTCCAAGAACCCTATAAAAAAGCAAATAGACTTTTTAAACCAGAGGATTCAGTGATATCAGTTGATAATAGAACCATAGGAGGAGACAAATTTACTATAATAGCAGGACCGTGTTCTGTGGAGGATGAGGACCAAATAGTTAATATAGCTAAGGAAATTAAAGAAGGAGGGGCAACCTTTTTAAGAGGAGGAGCTTTTAAACCTAGAACTTCACCTTATAGCTTCCAGGGTTTAAAGCAAGAAGGATTGGAGTTATTAAAGATTGCAAGAGAAAAGACGGGTCTTCCCATAGTAACTGAGTTAATGTCTCCACATCTAATTGAAAAATTCGTAGAAGATGTTGATGTTATACAAATAGGTGCAAGAAATATGCAGAACTTTGATTTGTTAAAGGAAGTGGGAAAGACAGACAAACCAATTCTTTTAAAAAGAGGGATGTCAGCTACAATCGAAGAGCTTCTAATGGCTGCAGAATATGTAATGTCTGAGGGAAATGAAAAAGTTATTCTCTGCGAAAGAGGAATAAGAACCTTTGAGAAATACACAAGAAATACCTTGGATTTAAGTGCTATACCTGCAATAAAGAAACTAAGTCATTTACCTGTAATAGTGGATCCAAGTCATGCAGCAGGATTGTGGTGGATGGTTGAACCTCTTTCAAAGGCAGCAATGGCAGTTGGTGCAGATGGTTTAATTATAGAAGTTCACAATGATCCTAAGAATGCAAAATGTGATGGTCAACAGTCAATTACACCTGAAAGATTTAAATCCCTAGCTAATACTTTAAAAGAAATGTCTAAATTAATAAATAAAGAAATGTAAGAGGTGATATCCATGAGTGAATCAGACTTTAATAAAATTTCAGAATTCAATATAAGTGTTGTAGGATTAGGACTAATTGGTGGTTCCTTTGCTATGGCCCTAAAAGACCTTAAGCCCAAAAACTTATGGGGAATTGATATTGATGAAGATACAATAAAGACTGCTGAAGAATTAAATATAATAGATAAAGGTTATATAGATCCTAAGGTTCCTTTAGAAGATTCCGACATAGTAATCATATGCTTATACCCAGAGTTGACCATAAAATTTATTGAAGACAACATTGATTATTTCAAGTCTAGAGCCATAATAACAGATGCTGCTGGTATTAAAGAGAGATTAATAGAAAAGATAAATTCTTTCATACGGGAAGACTTAGACTTTATCGGAGGTCATCCTATGGCGGGTAAAGAACTTAGCGGACTTAAAGCTGCTTCCAAAGATATATTTGATGGTGCAAACTATATTATTACTCCTACCAATAATAATAAAAAAGAAAATATTGATTTAATAGAAAAAATTATAAGGAAAATTGGTTTTAAAGAGGTAGTGAAGGTTAGTCCAGAGGAACATGATGAGATTATTGCCTTTACGAGCCATTTACCTCATATACTAGCAATATCCTTAATAGGTAGTGATACCATAGAAAATACCAACTCTTTTATTGGTGGAAGTTTCAAGGATGCAACAAGGGTAGCAAAAATAAATTCTGAACTTTGGTCAGAGTTACTTATGGATAATAGTAAAAACGTTATAAAGCATATAGAAACATTTGAGTCAAAGGTAGCAAGCATTAAAAGAATTATAGCTAATAATGATAAAGGATCATTAAGGTCAATGTTTGAAGAAGTTAAGGTGAAAAAAGAGGGGATGATTTAAAGATGCAGTCAATTATAGTAGAAACTGCACAAAAAAAATACCCGATAACTATAAAAAGAGGATTAATAGAAGATATCGGGCAAAACTTAAAAAAAATATATAAAAATAAAAAAATAGCGATAATAACAGATTCAAATGTTGACAGTCTTCATGGCAAAAAAATAGAAGAAAGCCTTGAAGATGAAGACTACATTATAAGAAAAATTATAATAGAACCTGGCGAAAAAAGCAAATCATTTGATACGCTACAAATAATTTATGAAGAACTTTTAGACTTTAACATAACAAGGGGAGATCTAATAATAACCTTTGGAGGGGGAGTAGTTGGAGACCTTGGAGGATTTGCTGCAGCTACCCTTCTCAGAGGCATACCCTTTGTACAGATTCCAACTTCTCTTTTGGCACAGATTGATAGTAGCGTTGGAGGAAAGGTTGCTGTCAATCTGCCTAGGGGAAAGAATCTTATAGGAAGCTTTTATCAACCTGAAGCAGTATTTATTGACCCAGAACTTTTAAGAACATTAGAGGAAAGATACTTTTATGATGGGATGGCAGAGGTAATTAAATATAGTTTAATAAGAGATAAAGAACTTTTTAAAAAATTACTTGAATATAGAGCCTATGAAGAACTTTTTCAAAATATAGAAGAAATAATTTATAGATGTTGTCAAATAAAGAAAGAAGTAGTTGAAAAGGATGAAATGGATACTGGAGAAAGAATGATATTAAATTATGGCCATACAATAGGTCACGCCATAGAAAGATATTTCAAATACGAAAAATATACCCATGGAGAAGCCGTAGCAATGGGAATGTATAATATAACTAAAAAAAGTGAAGAACTGGGGATAACTGGGCAGGGCACAACGGATATGATAAAAGATATACTAATTAAATACAAACTACCCTATGCAATGCCCCCTATGGATATGCAAGAAGTAATCAAGATCATTGGTAGCGATAAGAAAAATATAGGATGTAATATAAGTATTATCCTTTTAAAGAATATAGGTAATGGCTTTATTAAAAAGATAGATAGTAATAGTGTAGAAAAATATATAGCTTAAGATAAAGTTGATATGAAGCCTTTAATCTTCTTTATATGATTAATAACCTAAAATCTTACAACAAAAATAGAGAGGAGTAATATCAATGGGAACAATAAAAATTAATCCCTCAAAGCTCAAGGGAGAAATAAAAATACCACCATCTAAAAGTATGAGTCATAGGGCAATAATATCTGCAGCCCTTGCAGAGGGCGTTAGTAAGGTAGATAATTTAATATTTTCAGATGATATCAAAGCAACATTAGATGGGATGAGATCCCTAGGAACCCATGTAGAATGTATAGAAACTGAAGCTAATCAAGATATACACTCTGTTACTTTGAGAGGAAATTCTGACATAAGAGCTATAGACACTGCGATCGATTGTAAGGAATCTGGATCCACATTAAGATTTTTAATTCCCTTTGCATGTCTTACAGGAGAAAGCGTAACATTCACTGGTAGAGGTAAGTTAGTTGAGAGACCATTAAATACCTACTATAATATTTTTGATGAGCAAGATATAGAGTATAAAAATAATGATGGGAAATTACCATTAGAGGTCAAAGGGGCATTAAAGCCTGGAACCTTTAAAATGAAGGGTAACATAAGTTCACAATTTATAACAGGACTTATGTTCGTACTTCCATTACTTGAGGGAGATTCAAAAATAGAAATAACAACAAACCTTGAATCTAAGGGATATGTAGATTTAACCATGGATGTATTGAGAAAGTTTGGTATAGAGGTAGAGTGTAATGATTATAAAGAGTTCTTAATAGAAGGCAATCAAAAATATAAGAGTATAGATTACCGAGTAGAAGGAGATTATTCCCAAGCAGCCTTTTGGATAGTAGCAGGACTATTAAGTGGTAATATCAGTTGTAAAGACTTAAATATAGATTCTCTTCAGGGAGATAAAGCAATCTTAGACATAGTACAGGAAATGGGTGGAAAACTTGAAATAGAAAGGGACTTGATAAAAGTTAATGACTCAGATACCAAAGGCATAACAATAGATGCCTCCCAATGTCCTGATTTAGTACCCATACTTACTGTTTTAGGAGCCTTGAGCAAAGGCACAACAAAGATAATTAATGCGGAAAGACTTAGAATAAAGGAATCGGATAGGCTTAAGGCAATTTCAACAGAGTTAAACAAATTAGGAGCGGATGTTAAAGAGTTGGAAGATGGACTTATAATCGAGGGGAAAGAGCAGTTAAAGGGAGGAACTGTTGATAGCTGGAATGATCATAGAATTGCCATGGCATTGGCAGTGGCTTCTATTAAATGCACTGACCCAGTAACAATAACAGGTAGTAGTGCAGTAAAGAAATCCTATCCAAACTTCTGGGAAGATTTTAGAAAACTAGGAGGACGGTTAAATGGGTAGTACTTGGGGAAACAACATTAAACTTTCAATCTTTGGAGAATCCCATGGAAGGGCTATAGGTGTGGTAATAGATGGACTTCCTGCGGGAATAAAATTAGACCTTGACTATATTGATAGTGAGATGAAGCGTAGGGCACCTGGAAGAAATAAAATGTCTACTCCTAGGAAAGAAGGGGATAAATATGAGATATTAAGTGGATATTTTAATGATAGGACTACAGGAACTCCTCTATCATCAATAATATATAATACTAATCAAAGATCTAGGGACTACGATGCCATGAAATCTATTATGAGACCAAGTCATGCAGATTATACAGGTCATGTTAGATATTCAGGTTTCAATGATTATAGAGGTGGAGGACATTTTTCTGGTAGAATAACTGCTCCTCTTGTATTCGCAGGGGCAATAGCTAAGCAGATATTACTAAATGAAGGTATAGTAATAGGTAGCCATATAAAAAGTATAGGAAATATAGAAGAAGATTCCTTTAATATGGTGGATATTGATACTTCTTTACTTGAAAGGCTTACAAAGATGGAACTTCCAGTGTTGAATGATACAGAGGGTGACCAAATGAAGGAATGTATCTTAAAGGCTAGGGAAGATAATGATTCCGTAGGAGGAGTAGTTGAAACCGCAGCAATAAATTTACCTGAGGGATTAGGCAATCCATTTTTTGATACAGTAGAAAGTAAACTTGGCCATATGCTCTTTTCAGTTCCAGCTGTAAAGGGAGTGGAATTTGGATCAGGATTTGATATGGCTAGTATGAAGGGTTCTGAGGCAAATGATGAATTATATATCTGTGGAGATAAAGTAAAAACCTACTCAAATAATAATGGCGGAGTATTAGGTGGTATAACAAACGGAATGCCTATTATATTTAGAACTGCTATAAAACCAACTGCTTCAATAGGTAAATCTCAAAGGACAATAGATATTGCTACGGGTGGAGCTACTGAAATTGAAGTAGATGGTCGCCATGATCCATGTATTGTACCTAGAGTAGTGCCTGTAATTGAAGCTGTAGCTGCTATTACGTTGTTGGATTTCATGCTAGAAAGGAAGGCTCGATATGAGTGATCTAGATATTATAAGAGAAGAAATTGATAATATAGATAGAGAATTAGTAAAGTTAATTGAAAAGAGAATGGAAAAAGTTCTTAAGGTTGCAGACTATAAAGAAAAAAACAATATGAAGATATTTGATAAATCTAGGGAAGATGAGGTTGTAAAGAAAAATATAACTTATATTAAAAATGAAAATTTTAAAGAAGTTATTTCGGAATTATTCACATGCATTATGGATATTAGTAAACAAATTCAATCTAAAGAGATACTTTCTAAAACAGGTGATAAAAAAGAAAAAAAAAATAATTTGGATAACAAAACAGATAAAGAAGAAATACATTTCAAAAAAAATAAAATTGGATTTCAAGGTGTTTCTGGTTCTTTTAGTGAGCAGGCCCTTATAGAGTATTTTGGAGAGTGTGATAATTTATATAATTATACTAGCTTCGAAGAAGTATTTATGGCATTAGAGAATAACGAAATAGATTGTGGAGTACTTCCCATTGAAAATTCTTCAACGGGAGGAGTATTAGAGGTTTATGATCTTTTACGAAAATATGGATTTTATATAGTTGGAGAAAGATGTATAAAGGTAGATCATAACTTATTAGCAATTAAGGGCACAACAATGGAAGATATTAGAGAAGTATATTCTCATCCCCAGGCACTTCAGCAGAGTAGTGAGTTTTTTGCAAACTATAAGAATTTAACATTAATACCCTATAAGAATACAGCTATTAGTGCAAAGCTTACTAAGGATAAAAATTCGAAAAATATAGGTGCAGTAGCTAGTAAAAAAGCAGCAGAACTATATGACCTAGATATAATAAAAGCAAATATAAATCATAATAAAAACAATTATACAAGATTTATAGTTATAGGAAAACAATTAGAAATAAATGATGATTGTGACAAAATTAGTCTAGTGTTTACGGTTCCACATAAGCCAGGAATGCTATATAGTGCACTAAGTAATTTTGCAAACAACAATCTTAACATGATGAAAATAGAATCTAGACCAATAGTTGGTAAATCATGGGAATATTTCTTTTATATAGATTTTCAAGGTAATTTGAATAAGAGTTTCGTGAAGGAAGCAATTAAGGAAATAGAAGAAAATAGCAGTTATTTTAAATTATTAGGTAATTATAAAAGTCATAAAAACGCAATTTAAAACATTAGTAAACAACCACATAAATTAAAAAGCAATTTATATGTATTCAATTATATTATGTGATGGGTGGGATATGAATGAGTCAACTATACGGACTTCTAGGTGAGAAACTTAAGCATAGTTTTTCTCCTATAATTCATTCTGAGATATTTAAAGAATTAGACATAAAGGGAAATTATCATTTGTTTGAGGTGAATAGACCAGATTTAAAGAATGCCATTTTGGGTTTAAGGAGCTTAAAGGCAAAGGGAACAAATGTAACTATACCATATAAGGTAGAGGCTATGAAATATTTAGATGATATTTCAATAGAAGCAAAAAGAATAGGTGCTGTGAATACTATTGCCATTAAAGACAATAAAACTATTGGTTACAATACTGACTATCATGGTTTTGGTATGATGCTAGATAATTATGAAATTGATATAAAGAATAAAAAAGCTGTAGTGTTAGGTACTGGTGGGGCAGCAAAATCAGTAATTCAATATCTTATAGATAATGAGATAGGTAATGTTATGATTGTAAGTAGAAATGCAAGTGCGACCAATGAAAAATTTAGTGGATTTAATATAATTTCATATAATGAGATACAGCATTTGAAAAATCAAGATATAGTGATTAACTGTACTCCCTGCGGAATGTATCCAAATGTTGAAAATTCACCTATAACCAAGAACAACGTTTCGAAATTTCACACAGTCATTGACTTAATATATAACCCATTAGAAACCTTATTTCTAAGATATGCCAATGAACTTGGCTTGAAGGGAGTCAACGGATTATATATGTTAGTAGGTCAAGCGGTAAAGGCAGAGGAATTGTGGAATAATACAGTAATTGAAAGTAATATCACCAAAAAAATTTATGATAAAATCATAAAATTAATATAAGGACTGTGAATTATGAATAAAAATATTGTTTTTATAGGATTGCCGGGTTGTGGAAAAACTACAATAGGTGAAATTATAGCTGAAAGATTAGATGTAAATTATTGTGATATAGATCAATATATAGAAATCAGAGAGGGAAAAACCATTCCTGAAATATTTGAACACGGAGAAGCCCACTTCAGAGAAATAGAAAGCAAAGCTGTAGAAGAAGTTAGCAAACATTCCTCAATTGTTATATCTACTGGAGGAGGAGTAGTAACAATACCCGATAATATGAAAATATTAATGAAAGATAATATAGTTATATTTATAAATAGACCTGTAGAGCATATAGCTTCAGATGTTAATATAGCTAACCGTCCATTACTAAAGGACGGAAAAGAAAAAATATATAAGTTAAACAAGGAAAGATTTCATTTATATAAAAAATATTCTCATCATGAGATAATAAATGATACGGATTTAGATATAGTAATCAATAGGATCTTACAATACATCAATGACATGATGAAAGAAAATAAAATCACATTACTTGAAAAATATAAATATACAAATGAAAATCGCAAAAAATTTTACCGTGCCCTTGCTTCTTATAATGTTAAGCCATAAATGAATATTGACTTCCTAAGCTAAAGGTAAGAATAGAGTAGATAAAAAAAACTTGACATGTTTTATGATTTAATATAATATCATTATTAATAACTTAAATATTAAATTTTAAAAATTTTATAATATGTACTCTTATTAAGAGTGGCGGAGGGATCTGGCCCTTTGAAGCCCAGCAACCAGTACTTAAATGTACAATGGTGCTAAGTCCAGCGGTATTTTACCGATAGATGAGAGAGTTATGCAAGTAAACTTCTTCACTATCGAAGGGGTTTTTTTTATTTTATAAAATTAGATGAAGGAGAGATTAAAATGTCAATAAAAAACAAGCTTGAAAAGAGAAAACCTTCAATTTCCTTTGAGATATTCCCACCAAAAAAGAACTATCCTGTAGATACTATATATAAAACAATAGATGATCTAAGGGATTTGAATCCAGATTTTATTAGTGTGACCTATGGAGCTGGGGGTAGTACTAAGGATAGAACAGTGGATATAGCATCATATATTGAAAATAAGTATGATTTATCTGCATTAGCCCATCTGACATGCCTCACAGAAACTAAGGAAGAAATAGATAATATCTTAAAAGTCCTTGATAACAATGGCGTTAGTAATATCCTTGCCCTTAGGGGAGACTATCCCAAGGATTATAAGGTAGATCAAGTGGGGGATAATCATTATAGATATGTTAAAGATTTAATTTCTCATATCAAAGAAGAATACAACTTTTCCATTGGAGCAGCATGTTACCCTGAAAAACACCCAGAAAGTAATAGTTTAAAGCAGGATTTGGTTTATTTAAAAGAAAAGGTAGATGCAGGAACAGATTTCTTAGTTACTCAGCTCTTTTTTGACAATGAAATATTTTATAAGTTTAAAGAAGAGACTGAAAAACTTAATATAAATGTTCCGATCATAGCTGGAATCCTCCCGGTTTTAAAGACTAACCAGGTTAAGAGAATTCTACAGCTGACCGATTGCCATTTTCCTAAAAAATTTACTAGAATAATTGAAAAATATGAGCATAATCCAGATGCTTTGAAGGAAGCTGGTATTGCCTATGCAGTTGAGCAAATAATTGATCTCCTTTCATCGGGGATAGACGGTATTCATATATATACAATGAATAATCCTGAAAACACAAGAAAGATTTTAAGTAGTCTTTCAAATATTAGAAATGCTTTAACAAATCATGAAACAATATGATAGGCGGTGATTAAGTTTAAGATAGATAAAGGAGAAGTCCTTAGATACTTAGGCCATGGTGGAGAAAATATTGATGATACAACTAATGAGTTGATAAACGAGTGTATAGAAGAAGTTAAAGTTCATATGAACGAGAAATTTTTATTTAAGATATTTGATACTGAAAAATCTGAAGAAAATATTTATATAAAGAATACTACTTTGGTATTCAAAGGAAAGGATATATATAGGCATCTAGAAAATTGCGAAAAGTGTGCAATAATGGCAGCTACTTTAGGTAATGAAATTGATAAAAAGATAAAGTATTATAGCAAAGTGGACTTAACAAGGGGAGTTATTCTAGATGCCTGTGCTACAACTGCCATAGAAGCATTATGTGATGATATCGAAGAAGGTGTAAAAGAAATTGCTAAATATGAAGGTTATAATATAACCTTTAGATATAGTCCTGGTTATGGAGATTTTTCTACTAATATTCAAACTGAGTTAATAAGGGTCTTAAATGCTAATAGACAAATAGGACTCACAGTAACGGACAGCTTGATATTAGTTCCTAGAAAATCTGTTACGGCTATTATAGGATTTCAAAAGGGAGAAGTTATACATAAAACCCCTAAATGCAGTAGGTGTAGTAACTATGGAAACTGTAGATATGCAAAGGAAGGTGGACAATGTGGATTTAAATAGAGAAACTAAAGAAAAATTTTTAATGTTTGATGGAGCCATGGGAACTATGCTCCAAAAAGAAGGACTAAAGGGTGGCGAACTACCTGAAAGCTACAATATACTTTATCCAGAAATTATATATAAAATTCACAAGGAGTATATTGATGCAGGAGCAGATATAATAACTACAAATACCTTTGGAGCAAACCGGTTAAAGCTTAAGGATTCAGAATACTCTATAAGTCAAATTATTAGCGAAGGAGTTAAAATTGCTAAGAAAGCTGCCGATGACAAATTTGTAGCCCTTGATATAGGACCTACTGGACAAATGATGGAGCCAATTGGAAATCTTACCTTTGATGAAGCCTATGAGATTTTTAAGGAACAAATCATAGCAGGGGAAGCTGCTGGTGTCGATATTGTCTTAATTGAAACATTCATAGATTTATATGAATCAAGGGCAGCCATATTGGCTGCTAAAGAAAACAGTAATCTTCCCATTATATGTACGATGACATTTGAGGCAAATGGAAGAACGTTGACAGGAACTGACCCTATAACTATGGTGCAGGTTCTTGAGGGATTAGGAGTAAATGGGATTGGTATAAATTGTTCCCTAGGACCTAAAGAACTAAAGCCAATCGTAGAAGAAATTTTAAAATATGCATCTATACCAGTAATTGTGCAGCCAAATGCAGGACTCCCTGAACTTAAAAATGGTAATACAGTATATGATTTAACTCCAGAAGACTTTGCTAAAGAAATAGAAGACATGGCTACAAAGGGAGTAGCAATATTCGGAGGGTGCTGTGGCACTAATCCAGATTTCGTAAAAGAAGTGAAGAAAAAACTTAATAAACTCAAGCCGTTAAAATTAAATAACAAAAAATTTACATGTGCATGTTCTGCTAGGGAAACTGTAACTATTGGAAATGAAGTAAAAGTAATTGGAGAGAGAATTAATCCAACGGGCAAGAAAAGGCTAAAGGAAGCCCTTAAAAAACAGGACCTTGATTATGTTATATCAGAGGCCATTACCCAGAAAAATACGGGAGCTAATATACTAGATGTAAACATGGGTGTGCCTGGTATAGATGAAAGGGAAATGATGGTAAAGGCGATAAAGGAGCTTCAAGGAATTGTAGATATACCTCTTCAAGTTGATAGTACAAAGGCAGAGGTAATTGAGGCTGCTGTAAGAGTCTATAATGGAAAGCCTATAATAAACTCTGTAAATGGAAAGACTTCAAGTATGGAAAAAATATTTCCAATCGTTAAAAAATATGGAGCCTGCGTTATCGGACTTACCCTTGATGAGGAGGGGATTCCTAAAACCGCTGAAAAGAGATTTGAAATAGCAGCAAAAATTATAAATACTGCAAAGGAATATGGAATACCCGAGGAAAATATCTTGATAGACTGTTTAGTTCTTACAGCATCAGCAGAACAGCCTGCAGTAATGGAGACACTAAAGGCAATTCCTTTAATAAAGGATAAGTATAATGTGAAAACAGTTTTAGGAGCTAGCAATGTATCCTTTGGTCTGCCAAATAGACAACTTATAAACTCTACTTACTTAGCAATGGCGTTAACCCAGGGATTAGATGCACCTATTACTGATTCCACCGCCAGTGAAATAATGGATACCATTAGAGCCTTTAAAGTGTTATCCAATCAAGATATGGAATGCATAGATTATATAAATTATTATGGAAAAGAAAAAAAGGAAGAAAAATTAGTTGTCACAAAATCTGAAGGGGATTTAAAGGATATTGTCCTTGCAGGTATGAAGGATGAAGCCGCTTTAAAAACAAAGGAGCTTTTACAAAGTATTAGCCCTATGGAAATAGTGGATTCATATTTAATCCCTGCCCTTGACTTAGTAGGTTTGAAGTATGAAAAGGGTGAAATATTCTTACCTCAGCTTATTAGAAGCGCCGAAACTGTTAAGATAGCCTTTAATAATCTTAAGGAATATTTATTACAAAAAGGAGAAAAGGAAATATCAAAGGGGAAAATTCTCCTTGCAACAGTTAAAGGTGATATACATGATATAGGCAAAAATATAGTAAAAATACTCCTTGAAAACTATGGTTTTGAAGTAATAGACTTAGGTAAAGATATTTCACCAGAAGAAATCTTAAGAATAATAAAGGAAAAAGATATAGATTTAGTGGGGTTAAGTGCCCTTATGACCACAACTGTTGAGAGCATGAAGATAACCATAGAAGAGATCAAAAGAAACAATCTTTCCTGTGGTATAATGGTTGGAGGAGCAGTCCTTAATAGTGAATATGCCAAGGAAATAGGTGCAGATTACTATGGGAAGGACGCAAATGAAGCGGTAGAAATAGCGAAAGAGTATTTTAGAGTATAAAAAATAGGTGGCACAATAAAGTAAATTAGGGGGACAGATTTATGCCAATAATAATTCCTAGAAAACTACCAGCATTTGAAACTCTTACGGGAGAAAATATATTCGTTATGGATGAGGGTCGCGCCCTCCATCAGGATATTAGACCACTAAAGATCGCTATCTTGAATCTAATGCCTACAAAAATTGAAACGGAAACTCAGATTTTGAGATTAATAGGAAATATACCTATACAAGTTGAAATAACCCTATTAAGTACTGAAACTTATCAATCAAAAAATATATCCCAAAAGCATCTTGAGAGCTTTTATAAAAGCTTTAATGATATAAAGAATGAAAGCTTTGATGGAATGATTATAACTGGTGCACCCGTTGAACTCTTAGATTTTGAAGAGGTTGATTACTGGGATGAATTAAAGGATATCATGAATTATACTAAGGAGCATGTTACCTCCACACTTCATATATGTTGGGGTGCTCAAGCAGGTCTCTACCACCATTATGGAATATCTAAATATGAACTTGATAAAAAGGTTTTTGGAGTATTTTCTCACAGGATTAATAATAGAAAAAACAAATTATTAAGGGGTTTTGATGATAGATTTTTTGCCCCCCATTCTAGATATACGGAAGTTAGAAAAGAAGATATTGAAAAGATTCCTGAGCTGGAGATCCTATCTGAATCAGATGAAGCAGGAATATATATAGTAGCCTCAAAGGATGAAAGACAAATATTTATAAGTGGACACTCTGAATATGATAGAGATACTCTTAATAAAGAATATATAAGGGACATTAACTGTGGAAAGGATATTGATATTCCTAAGAACTACTTCTTAGATAATGATCCTAAAAAGGAACCTGTTGTAAATTGGAGAAGTCATGCCAATATATTGTTTTCAAACTGGCTAAACTACTGCGTATATCAAGAAACACCCTATCTTCTAAAATAATATTATTTGTATAGTTAAAGGTCATGATTTTTTTAAAAATCATGACCTTTAATATTTTTGTATGGAACTTTAAGTCTTTGTTTTTAAGCCCCATTATAACTACCTTAATACGTAGAACTTGGAACGTAGAACGTGCAACTGTTTTATCTAATAGCCTTTTCTATTCTATTTAAACCTTCTTTAATATTTTCAAGGGATGTAGCGTAGGATAACCTCATATAGTTATCGTCACCAAAACCTATCCCTGGTATAACTGCAACCTTAGCATTATCCAATAGATATTGGGCAAAGTCCATGGAACTATTAACAGTAAAACCATTAAAGCTTTTGCCAAGACATTCTGAAATATTAATCATTACATAGAAGGCACCCTTAGGCATTTTGCAAGATAAGCCCTTAATGGAATTTATTCTTTCCACTATATACTTTCTTCTCTCATCAAAGGCTTTAATCATATCTTCAATAGGTTTCTGATCTCCTCTAAGGGCTTCAATACTGGCGTATTGAGCTATAGTATTAGGGTTAGAAGTATAATGACTTTGTACATTGTTAATAATAGTTGCTATCTCTTTATTAGCAGCCAAATAGCCTATGCGCCAACCAGTCATAGCATAGGCCTTAGACATTCCATTAATTACAATGGTTAAATCCTTAATTTCATCTCCAAAGGAGGCAATGCTTACATGTTTTCCGTCGTAGATTAATTTTTCATATATTTCATCGGAAATAATAAAAATATTATGCTTTATAGCAATTTCAGCAATTTGTCTTAATTCGGATTCGTCATAAACAGCTCCTGTGGGATTGTTAGGACTAGTTAAGATGATCGCCTTAGTTTTATCAGTTATTGCAGACTCTAAGGATTTCATATCATATTTGAATTCATTTTCTTCCCTAGTATCGAGAATAATAGGTTCTGCATCTGCCATTTTAATCATTTCAGGATAGCTTACCCAATAGGGGGCTGCCACGATGACTTCATCTTCTGGATTGCATATTGCCTGTAGGGCATTGTTTAAGGAATGCTTGGCCCCATTAGAAACAACAATATTTTCAGGGTTAAAATCTAAGTTGTTATCTTTTTTGAATTTTTCACAAATTGCTTTTTTAAGTTGGGGAAGACCAGCTGAGGGTGTATACCCTATGGACTCTTCTTCAATAGCTTTTATTGCTGCGTCCCTAATATATTTAGGAGTTCTAAAATCAGGCTCTCCAGAACCAAAACTAATAACATCAATTCCATCGGCCACCATTTTTTTTGCCTTAGCTGTAATACCTAAAGTTATTGATGCAGTAATCTCTGTATTCTTTCTTGATAAATTTGTATTCATAATCAATCTCCCTTAAATTATGTATTTATAATTAAGTATAAAATAAATAAGCAAAAAGTTAAAGAAAAATTTAAAAAATTAATTAAATATGAAATTTACTTAAAAAATTAAGTTGTAAGAACAAAAAACTATGGAGCTATTTATATAAATAGCTCCATAGTTTAATATAACCTATTATTTTATATTCAATTCTTTACATAATTTCTTTAGGTAATATTGGTTTTGATTATACTGTATAGGTCATGTTTTCGTAATTAACACAATTACTATCTATTTTGTACTTTTCAGCATGTCTAAACTTAAAATAGTTAACCGCTACCTGTGGGAATAGAGCATAGGACAGTACATCTTCATCTTGTTCAAAGTATTCCTTCATTTCTTTTTTGAATTCCTTTAATTGAGGCTTAATTAAATCTGCAGGTCTACAGGTAATTACTTTTTCATCACCAATTATTTTCTTAACGATATCTTCTTTGATTGCAACAGTAGGTTTGCCATACATACCCTTAACATAGGCTTTAACTTCTTTAGGTATCATTTTATATCTTTCACCGGTAATTACATTGAGGACCGCTTGAGTTCCCACTATTTGACTAGTAGGGGTAACAAGGGGTGGAAAGCCTAGATCTTCCCTAACTCTTGGAACTTCCTTTAATACTTCATCAAATTTATCTAGAGCATTTTGCATTTCTAGCTGTGATACAAGGTTAGAAAGCATTCCACCAGGAACTTGGTAAATTAGAGTATTGATATTTACACCAAGAACCTTAGGATTTAGTAAACCCTTTTCCATGCTTTTTTCTCTAATTGGCTTAAAATACTCAGCAATTTCATTTAATTGATCGATTTTAAGCTTAGTATCATATTCTGTACCTTGAAGTGTAGCAACAAGTGCTTCTGTAGGTGGCTGAGATGTTCCTAAGGCAAAGGGAGATATTGCAGTATCAATTATATCTGCACCGGCTTCAATTGCCTTTAAATAAGTCATGCTAGCTAATCCACTAGTTGCATGGGAATGAACTTCAAGGGGAATTTTAATAGCTGATTTTATTGCACTAACTAATTCGTATCCATAATAGGGTGTTAATAGCCCCGACATATCCTTAATGCATATGGAGTCCGCTCCCATATTCTCCATTTCTTTAGCAAGTTTCACATAGGTTTCAGTTGTATGAACTGGACTTGTAGTGTAGGAAATTGCTGCTTGAGCATGGGCCCCTTCCTTTTTAGTTGTGTCTAGGGCAGTCTTAAGATTACGAGTATCATTTAAAGCATCAAAGATTCTAATTATATCAATTCCATTTGCAATAGATTTTTTCACAAATTCCCTTACTACATCATCGGCATAATGTTTATAACCTAAAATATTTTGACCTCTTAGGAGCATTTGAAGATTAGTCTTTTTAACAATTTTTCTTATTTTTCTAAGTCTCTCCCATGGATCTTCATTTAAAAATCTTAGGGATGCATCAAAGGTAGCTCCACCCCACATCTCTAAAGAATGATAACCAACTTTATCTAATTTTTCTAAAATTGGGAGCATCTCATCCGTTGACATTCTTGTAGCTATTAGTGACTGATGGGCGTCCCTTAAAATAGTTTCAGTAATTTTTACTTTACCCATAAAATACCTCCTAAAAATATTAATATTTTATCAATTTTCATAGATATAATTTTAAAATAGCATGACTATTTTTATCTTTGAATTGCAAGAATAAAACTTTTTAATGTCTTTAAAAGCTAAAATCAACTTATAATTCAACCTTTAAGACGCTAAATATGAAGTAGTAAAAAACAAATCTTGCAAAACCTATTCTTGTTTGGCTTGATTATATCAAGTGGATTGAGCTGTGTACAGTTATAGGATAAAGTGTTATAATGTATTTGGTTTAAAATAGTAAAAGTTTAGAAAAATCACTTTATTATGTTAAGGAGAGTTATTGTGGATAATACAGATTTGAAAATATTAGAAATATTACAAAATAATTGTAGAGTTTCTATGAAGGAATTAGGTAAGACTGTAGGTCTAACATCTCCCGCTGTATCAGAAAGGGTCAAAAGGATGGAAGAAAGTGGTGTAATTACAGGTTATAGAGCAATAGTTAATCCTGAAAAATTAGACAGAAAGATAAAAGCCTTTATAGATATTTCTATTAAGGCACGAAATTATACTAAGTTTTTAGAGTATGTACCGAATAGTGATAAGATAATAGAATGTCACCATGTTACTGGAGGGGACTGTATGACTTTAAAAATACTAGTAAAGGATATGATGGAACTAGAGGAATTAATTGATGAAATGAAAAAATACGGTGACACCAAAACCTCAATTATCCTCTCGAGTCCAGTAGAGTATAGAACTATATTATAGTTGAGCAAGAAAGGTCAATGTCTTAATAAAAGAAATATCCTATTTATTTTATATAGGATATTTCTTCAGAATCCATATTATATTGAAGTACTAATGTTTTATACGAATCTATTGTGAAGGATTTGATTGGTATAACTGGTAAAACTAAAACTAGAGATAGAAAAATATTTATGATAATTCGTGTAGTTTTCAATTTATTCTCACCCCTAAAATTGATATAAGATAATTATGTTACTATTATTTTTTTCACATTTCATATTAAATATCCTAGCAATAAAAGGGACGGTAGGAGAAATAATCAAAGAAATTTAATTTTAGAAAGTTGAAGGAATTTTAGAAAATAAATAGAATAGAATATATTAAGACATTTTGAAAACGTTATCCCGTTATCAGAATGCTATAGGAAAAGCACCCTGTTTGGGTGCTATTTTTTTTCATTCTTTTCCTTAAGTTTATATTCTATTTCGCTACTAAAACTTACATGTTCATCGGTAAAGCTAATGCCTTCACCGGGCTCCTGTCTATTTTCAAAGGTAGGAGTTTTTTTGCCTACAATTCCCTTTTTAGTTTTTCTAGTCATATTAACCCTCCATCGAAATCAGTATTAAATTAAGAATTTTGAAATGTTAATTGAATCCTTTAGCTATAAGAATAGTATTTAGGTAATGGAAGGGAAATATGTATATTGAATGAATTCCAATAAAAGGAACATAATTACTTTGAGATATGGCTTTGGGCTATAATATCTCTACATTTCCGTCTAATTTATATATTACATCCTTTCTTTCGACTATTATTGTAATATTTTCATATAGAGATCTGTCTTTTTTTATGCTTAATAATAATTCCTTTGTGGGATTAATAGCCACTGGATGACCCACTAATTTTAACATTGAAAGATCACCATTAGTATCACCATAGGCATAGCTACTGTCTAAATCAACTTTGAATTCCTCTACAAAATCCATCATAGCCTTATGTTTATGGATAGAATCCCACATCTCTATTATTTCACCAGTAAAATTTCCATTTTCGTCAACTAGATATTTAGTCCCTCTGAAATTTTTGACATCATACTTTAATGCCATTTTTTCAACAAGATAATCAGGACTTCCAGAAATAAAGAAAATTTTATGATCTTGAGACTTATGCCAATCAATTCTTGCCTTTGTATATGTGTAGACCTTATCGCCCTTAAGATTTATAACCTGATCATTAATAAAGTCCATTTGTCTTTTATTTAAGCCCTTTAAAGAATCTATATAAATTTCAGCGAGTTCTAAAAGGTAATCATCATAATTTCCTCGACGTTTTTTCCAATCTTCATAGGTGTGTTTCACATGATTATGCCAAAGGGAAGGGTCTATTACCTCATATTTAATTAATTTTTTAAAATGTTCTATCATTAAAGAATTTCTATAAAGAGTTCCATCGATATCAAAGAAAGCAGCGACATTATTCATCTTTATATACCTCCAATTATATTAGTTATTTCATTGTATAGGAAAGTTATACCCTTTAATATATATATTTATCAAATTACAAAAAAATAATAAAACTTATAATTCTAAAAATATTAGTTTAAGCACAGAATATTGATGGTATAAATATAATATAATTAAGTAGTTAAAGGCTAAGATTAATAAGATGAAGGAAGTGATGATTATGATGGGTACAATAATCATAGCTTTTGTAATAACTTTATTAATAGGCTTTATGGTACAAAATATAATGCTAAATTTTGATATTAGAAAAACGTATCAAATTAATAGGGAAATTAGAAATCTCATGTCTAAAATAATAGAAGATAAATCTTATTTTGATATTTTTATTATAAATGATTTGAGAAATACAGTTAATGAAAAATTATTAAATACAAATATGATTGATAAATACGAGCTTTATAAAGTAGATGATTGGAAAATTAAGTTTAAATACATTAAGGGATATGTAATTCAAGAGCTTGAGGTGCTAGCTATTAATGGGAAAATTGAATTAAGAGAAATAAATAAACAATTATTAGAATAATTTTGTTTATACTTATAAATGAAGGGTATATACATTATAGGCTAACCCCCTTTTAGCATATTATATATATAACTTCCTATCCTAACTTTTGATGGATTAACTAATATATTAGTTAATCCATCATTTTTTTAGAATATTTACTATATTTCTTACTATTTTGGCAGTCATTCCCCATATTATATGTCCATTATATTCATAAAAAAATATGGAATATCCACCTGTTCTCCACTTATGATTTTTTCCACCTTCAATTTTTTCATAGGGAAAATTTCCGGGTACGTCTAGTAGAGTAGTGACATAATGGGACTCGGGTTCATTTTTTATAAAATAGTCTAATGGAACGGTAAAAATACCTCCAACCTCATCGGTACTATAGTTAATATGGTTAAAATCAATATCCTTTAAAAATCCTAGATAAGGATATAATATTAGGTTGAATGGAGTTATAATATAATCTAAATCTCCAATGATCTCAATATGATGCTTAGGGATATGGAGTTCTTCATAGGTCTCTCTGATGGCTGCTTCTTTAGGGGTTTCAGTATTCTCTATTCCTCCACCGGGAAAGCATATCTCACCGGGTTGAGTATTTAATTCTTCAGAACGAACTTCAAATAAAAGATGAAGATCATTGTCTACCTTAATTAAGGGTGCAAGTACTGCAAATTCTTTATATATACCTTCAGGTCTAGCTACCCTAGATTGGAATTTAGCATATATTAAATCAAAGTTCATTTAATCGCCTCCAAAAAAATCATGTATATACTTATTATATCACTATAGCTTTAGTTGTAAAAAATTAGTTCTAATTGAGGATTTGCATATTTTATAATCTTACTTTATATTTACTAAATATTTATGTTAGAATTATTGGTATGGGTTAGAGTTTAGATTAAGAGGTTTTAGTTTGAGACTCAATGACTTGACCCTAAAACGTGGAACATGGAACGTGAAACGTGCAACTAAAATGCTAGGAGGATTTACATGATTAGAAGATTTGCTACATATTATAGACCTCATATAAAATTATTTATGCTAGATATGTTGTGTGCCATAGCAGTGGCAACTTTAGACTTAATATTTCCTGTTTTTTCAAGAATGTTTATAAATGATTTAATACCGAATGGCAAGATAGATCTTATTATAAAATTTACTATAGTACTTATTGGACTTAATATACTTAGAATGGCCTGCCAATTTATTATGTCCTATTGGGGGCATATAATGGGAGCAAGGATAGAATATGATATGAGAAAGAAACTATTTAGACATATTCAAGAGCTACATTTTAAATATTTTGATGATAATAAAACTGGACAGATTATGTCTAGACTAGTAGGGGACTTAAGGGAAATAGCGGAGCTTGCCCATCATGGGCCCGAGGATTTTTTTATTTCATTTTTGATGATTTTTGGAAGCTTCTTTATATTGCTGACAATAAACGTAAAACTAACTCTGATAGTATTTTCCCTCGTTATAGTTCAAGCAATATTTACTATTAGCAAAAGGAAGGGTATGTCAAGGGCCTTTAAAATGGTAAGACGAAAGCATGCTAATATTAATGCACAACTTTCAAATAGTATTTCCGGTATAAGATTAGCAAAATCCTTTGCCAATGAAGATTATGAAATAGATAAGTTTGATAATAATAATATTGAATATAGAGACTCTTGGAGTAAAGCCTATAAGGCCATGGCTATATTTTCATCGGGTAACCACTTTTTAGCAGATTTACTTAATATAGTTGTTATATCAGTAGGTGGTATTTTTTATTATCAAGGGCTAATAGATATGGGGGATTTAGTTGCTTATTTATTATATATGTCCTTTATGATTAGACCTATAAGGAGACTTATTCAATTTACTCAGCAATTTCAATCGGGAATGGCAGGCTTCGAAAGATTTACGGAGTTATTAGATATTAAACCAGATATCGTAGATAATATAGATGCAATAGGGCTTAATGAGATCAAGGGAAAAATAGAGTTTAAAGATGTTCATTTCAAATATAATGAAAATGATGACTGGGTACTTAAAGGATTTGATCTAGTAGTTGAACCTGGGAAAACCATGGCTCTAGTTGGACCTTCAGGAGTAGGGAAAACAACCATATCCCATCTAGTACCTAGGTTTTACGATACCGTCAAGGGCGAAGTAAAGATAGATGATTTAGATATAAAGGATATAAAAATTGAATCCCTTAGAAAAAATATTGGACATGTTCAGCAGGATGTATTTATATTTTGGGGAACAATTAAGGAAAATATATTATATGGAAAGCCAGATGCTACAGATGAAGAAGTTATGGCTGCGGCTAAAATGGCGAACATTCATGATTTTATTATTGGACTTAAAGATGACTATGATACATTAGTTGGCGAAAGGGGGGTAAAGCTATCGGGAGGACAAAAACAAAGACTAGCTATAGCAAGGGTATTTCTCAAAAATCCACCTATACTAGTACTAGACGAAGCTACATCATCCTTAGATAATGCCACTGAGCTGGCTATTCAAAAATCTATTGAGAAGTTAGCTAAGGATAGAACTACTATTATTATAGCCCATAGACTTTCTACTATAAAGAATGCCGATGAAATAGTAGTACTTACCGATGAAGGAATCGAAGAAAGAGGAAGCCATGATGAATTAGTTGAAAAGGATGGCATATATGCGGATTTATATAAAGCTCAATTTAAGGGCTTTATACCAGATTCAATCAATTGAGAAAATTACATATTTAGTTTTTGAAATTAAAGAAAAAGTGTCCTAAGATATCTTAGGACACTTTTATTTTTCCATTAATTTTAAGCTTGAATCAGTAAGTTCAAATTTGTCTGTTAAGCCACTGGTTAAATAAACTTCAGCATCTTTAGTAATAAATATAGCTTCAGTATTTTCTAAACCCTCTATAAGCTTATAACCTTCATCTAAACCAAGAGCAAAGGATGTTGTGGAAAGGGAATCTGCATCTATGGATTTATCAGCTATTATGGAAACTCCAGCTAGGTTATTTTCTACTGGATAACCGGTCTCTGGATCTAATATATGATGATATCTTTTACCGTCCTTTTCGAAAAATCTTTCATATATACCAGAAGTTACTATAGTCTTATCAATGACCTTAACAATTCCAGCATATTCGCCTGCTGATGAAAAAGGATTTCTTATACCGACCTGCCATGGTTCACCATTAGTTTTCTGTCCAAAGGCAAATACATTTCCGCCTAGGTTTACAATCCCATGGGTTACTCCACTATCTTTCAATATTTCTACAACAGCGTCGGCTCCGTAGCCCTTAGCTATACCGCCTAAATCCAGCATCATACCTTCTTTTTTTAGCATTATGCTTTTTGGAGATTCATTTAAAAGAACATCATTATAATCTAGTAATTTTTTCTTTGTTTCAATATCAGATTGATTGGGGACATTAGCATTTTCAAAGCCTATGTTCCAAAGTTTAACTAAGGGACCTATGGCAATATCAAATCTCCCATTAGAAATCTCAGAAAAATACTTCCCTTTTTCTATTACATAAAAGGTCTCATCGGAAACCTTAACATAATCCTTACCAGCATTCTTGTTAATTTTAATAACTTCACTACCTGTATCTGTTTTATTGATTGTCATTTTATTTTCTATTTCTTTGAGCTTGTCAAAAGCTTTTTTGAAGACTTCTTCACTGGCGTTGTCATAGAGCTTTATAGTTATTAATGTTCCTAAAAAAAAGCTTCTTTCTTCAACGGGTTTTCCCTCCGAAGGTATATTGGTTTCAGGTGGAAGTACCTCGGAGGATGAGCATGAAATGAGTGGTATAGTAAGGGTTATTAAAATTATGATAATAAATAGTTTTCTTATATTTTGCAACACTATAACTCCTCCAAATAATCTTATATACTCTATAGTATAGGCGATAGAGTATATAAATTATAACATGAATTAGAGGCACTAGGAAATGTCTAGTGCCTCTTTATGAGTATTATATTAAATTAATTATTTAACTTCTACAGCACCAGTTACTTCAGCTGCATTTGTCAAATCAGAACTAGACTTAGCTTCTTCACTGGCAAAATAAAGATTTCCTTCAATCTTTGCATCTCTTAGAGTGAAGCCATTAGATTCAACATAAACATCACCTACGAAGGTACCACCTTGAATTCTAGTATTTGGACTCTTAACAGTTAATTTAGGAGCTGTTATAGTGAACCTACCAGTTACATTATGATCAGCATCTTGAGTATAAGGAGCTATTTTACGATATAAATCTTGTGCTTCATCGTCCTTATTATGAAATTCACCTTCTAAAACAAGCTCTTGATCAAAGGTTAAATCATTTAGTGTAGCAATGATCCAAGTTCCATTTTCACTAATAGCGTTTAAAAATGCTTCCTCTTCAGTAACTATTGATGCTGTTGTAACTGCATCTACAGATCCTTCTTTAGCTGATTCTAAAGCCTTTTCAGCTAGCTCAAAGAATTCAACAACATGTATAGAAACACCAGATATAGCATCGGTATGTCCTTCTTCATCAGTATATTCTATAGCAGTTGGGTCTTGAGTTTCTAAAAGATATGCCTCAGCTTTATTTGCCTGTTCAACCCAAGGAGCTTGAGCGCCACCCTTTTCTACCATTCCATATTCTCCTGAAGCTGATGCTTCATCCTTAGTCTTGTCTCCTTCTTCTGGAATTCCATCCCAATCAGCAGCAACTATGTAACCATTAATAACTGTTAAATCGGCATAGTATTTCCATCCATTACTAAATTCTGACATTTCAGCTCTGTAATTTCCATCCTTATATTGACCTTTGCCAACTGGACCCTTATTAAGAGCTTTCTCAGCTAAGTCAAAAAACTCGACAACATGTATGGAAACGCCAGATATAGCATCGGTATGTCCTTCTTCATCAGTATATTCTATAGCAGTTGGGTCTTGAGTTTCTAAAAGGTATGCTTCAGCCTTTTCAGCTTGTTCATGCCATTCAGCTTGAGCACCGCCATTAGCCACCATACCATATTCGCCTAATTCTGATACTGTATCCTTGTTAGGACCGCCATTAATATTAGCACCATTCCAATCGGCGCTAACGATTTTACCATCCTTTACTTCTAAAGTTACAACATATTTCCAACCTGAACTTTCGCTAAAGCCATCTTCCTGTGCGAAATAAATACCATCTTCGTATTTAGTTTCATTATTAGATGCGTTTTCATTGCTAGATGTACTTTCATTAGATTCTTGTTGTTCATTTGTAGCAGGCTGATTCGAACCACAACCAGCTAAAAGAGCAATAACAAGTACAAGTACTAAACTAAAACTTATAAACTTTTTCATTGTAAAGTCCCCCTCATTTAAAAAAAATATTTATCATTAAACAAGAAATGTAAAAGTATTTCTTGCATAACAATCACAATTATATATCAAACAATATAAATATTTAACAAAAAAATATTGGTAATTCAATAACAAGTTTTATTAAAGTTTAAAAATTCCATGTGGAACTATATTTACAATAGATACCCATAATTTAATAGATTAATAGAAAAACAGAATAAAATATTAATATAAAGTCATTAAGGAGATCAAAATATAGGTAACAATTTCAAAAAATATATTATGATGAAAAGAAATTTTTTTGTATTCATACTTAACTTATACTAATAGTATGATATAATATAAAAAAATAGTTGTAAAGACAACTATTGAAATACATTAATTTGTTAAAAAATAAATATAATTTAAGGAGCAAAAGCTACCTTAATATTAATTTAACACAAATTACGACAAAATGTAACAAAAATATTCAAAATGTGACTTTTGATTAACAAAATTATTAGACCACTTAAGTTACATGAAATATTTTTAGACTATGGATATTTGATTAATAAGATTATCCTGCTCAAAATACATGAATATAATAAATAATTTAGTCTTTATTTATTAATTATCTATTAAATGGGTATTTTAATCTATATAATCTATATTTGAAAAGGAGGGGCAAATTTGTCTAATGAAAAGAAAATAGTAGTGCTTGGTGCAGGTTATGCTGGAGTGCATGCTGCTAAAAAGCTTCATAAAAAATTTAAAAAGAATGATAATGTCAAAATTACTCTTATAGACAGAAATCCATTCCATATTCTTATGACAGATCTACATGAGATAGCAGGAGCAAGGGTTGAGACAGAAACTGTTCAAGTAAAACTAAAGGATATTTTTGCAGGAAAAAAGGTAGATGTAGTAGTCGATGAAATCAAAGACATTGATTTTAAAAACAAGAAACTAAACTCTGAAAAATATTCCTATAATTATGATTACTTGATAATTGGAACTGGTGCAGAGCCCACTTTTTTCGGTGTGCCCGGTGCTGAAGAAAATGGATTCACAATTTGGTCTTTAGATCAAGCTATTGCAATTCGAGAGCATATAAAGAAATGCTTTGAAAAGGCAAGTGTGGAAAGAGATCTTAAAAAGAAGAATGAATTACTTTCCTTTGTTGTAGTAGGGGCTGGTTTTACAGGCGTAGAAGTTATTGGTGAACTGGCTGAATGGAAACATAAGCTTTGTAGGGAATATGGTATAGATAAAAAAGAGGTTAATTTAACTATAATTGAAGCTATGCCGAGTATTTTACCTATTTTAGAAAAGGGTTTACAGCTTAAAGCGAGAAGAAGAATGGAAAAAATGGGTATAAAGGTAATTACTAACTTACCACTTACAGAGGTGAATAAAGATAAAATATCTCTAAAGGATGGTACAGTTATACCGACTAGCACTCTTATATGGACAGCCGGAGTTAAGGGTAGTAGCTTTGCCGCAAGCTTAGGTCTAACGTTAGGCAAGAGAGATCGAATAAAAGCAAATGAATATATGCAGTCAGTTGATTATGAAAGCGTATACATTATAGGAGACAATGGATATTTTGAGGAAGATGGCGAAAGAGGTTATCCTCAAATAGTTGAAGCAGCTTTACAAACTGCAAATACAGCAGTGAATAATATACATGCTGATATATCACAGATTGATAAAAAACCCTTTAAATCAAATTATCATGGATTTATGGTATCCATAGGTAGTAGATACGCCGTTGCCGATGTATCAGGTATGAAGCTTTCAGGATTCTTTGCCATGGCCTTAAAACATATGGTGAATCTTCATTATCTTATAGAAGTCGCTGGAATTGCAATCATATGGTCATATTTAATGCATGAATTTTTCCATATTAAGGAGAACCGTTCAATCCTTGGTGGTCATTTTTCAAATAGACAACACGCATTTTGGTCAATACCTCTTAGATTATTTGTAGGGTATAAATGGTTTGAGCAGGGAATTCACAAGCTTCCAGGTATATTAGAAGACCCATCTAATATTTTCCTAATACCTAAGCCGGTAAGGGAAGCAGCAGCAGCAGTGGGTAAAGCTGCAGTAGATGCTGCAAGTTCAGCATCTCAAGCCGTTGCAGAAACGACAACTAAGGTAGTAGAAAAGGCTGTGGAGGCTACAGCTTCTGCATCCCAGGCGGCAACAAAGGTTGTAGAAAAAGCGGTAGAAACAACTAGCTCAGCATCTCAAGCAGCAGGTGAGGTTGTTGTTCAAGCTGCTGCAGATGCTGCAAGTACAGCTACTCCAGCAGCAGAAGGAGCAGGTCAAGCGGCTGGTCAGGCAGCAGGTCAAGCTGCAGAAGCAGTATCTCAATGGGGAGAGGCTCTACCAGTACCAGACTTTATAGAAAAGATGGTAAATTGGGGAATGGAAGTTTTCTTTTATACGCCAGAGGGTGGATTCACAGTATTAGCTGAGATATTCCAGGCTGCAATGGTTATAGGTGAGGTTATAGTTGGACTATGCCTAATAGCTGGATTATTTACATCTTTAGCTTCTATTGCTTCGGTGGTAATGGGATTAATGATTTGGTCCTCAGGTATGGCACCTACTGAAATGTTATGGTATTTAGCAGCAGGCATAGCTCTAATAGGAGGAACAGGAAAGTCCTTTGGATTAGATTATTATGTACTACCATGGCTAAAAAATTGGTGGAAAAAAACTAAATTTGCAAAGAAGACCTATCTATATATAGATTAATTGCAAGAGCAAAATTACTAGAGTCCTATCAGGATACCTTGATAGGACTCTAACATTAGTTTGTGCTATTTTATTTTCTAAATCTTAAAAAAATATGGAAAGACAAATACTTCATGATAGAATAGGGTATATAAACTATAGATTTGGAAAGAGGAATAAAAATGAAACGTTTTGATATCGTAATAATAATTATATTAATAAGTATTTCCTTAGGCTCCCTTGGAATTATAAAATATTATAATAATAAAGCCTATGCCGAGGAATATGTAGAAATATCAGTTGATGGAGAGAAGATAAAGAAAATACCTCTTGAGAATAATGAAACCTTTACTGTTAAGACGGAATTAGGTACAAATGTAATAAAGGTGGAAAGTGGGAAGGTCAATGTAGAGGATGCTGATTGTCCTGATAAGGTGTGCATAGAGGATGGATACATTGATGAACCAGGAGAAATCTTAGTATGTTTACCAAATAAGGTAGTAATTGAAATAATAGGACAAAATAAATCACGTGTAGATGATATATCCTATTAATAGAATGGGTGATTTTATGAATAACTTTTGGATAAAATATCCTCATATAAAAGATGAACTGGAAGAAGTAAAAGATATTATGAGAAATAATGTAAAGTGTTTTCAAGGCGATATAGAAGATGCTTTATTAGAATTAATAGAATCTGGTGGTAAGCTTCTACGTCCAGCCTTTGTAATGCTTTCAGCTGAATTTGGAGAATATGATAAGGAGAAAATAAATTCCCTTGCTGCAGTTATAGAGATGCTTCATAGCTCTACATTAATTCATGATGATATAGTAGATGATGCAAAAACACGAAGAGGTAGTGAAACCGTACAAAGTAAATATGGAAAGGATTATGCCGTATTTATGGGGGATTATCTCTTTTGTAGATGTTTTATGCTATTATCAAATAGTACATCCATGGAAAATATTAAAAATGTTGCTAAGGTAATATCAAAAATATGTATTGGAGAAATAGATCAGTTCTCAAGCAAATTTATTCCAAATACTTCAGTTAAAAAATATTTGAAAAGAATAGCAGCAAAAACTGCAACATTGTTTTCATTGAGCTGTTATATAGGGGCATCTGAAGCTGGATGTGATGAAAAACTTTGCAAGCATATGGCAAGGGTAGGATACTATATAGGAATGGCATTTCAAATAATTGATGATATACTAGACTATAGTGGTGATGCAAAGAAAGTAGGTAAACCCGTAGGAAATGATTTGAGACAGGGGATTTTTACATTACCCCTCGTATTTGCCCTTAAGACTGGAAACCCATATTTAGATGCTATAATAAAAAAGGATGCATATACTGAAGATGACATAACTAGGATTATAGAATTAACTAAGGATCAAAAGGGAATTGAAAAAACAAAAAAACTTGCTCAAAAATATACGAATAAGGCCTTTAAGAAAATCGATGAACTACCTGAACATAAAAATAAATATATATTTAATGATATAGCCCATAGGCTTTTATCAAGGGAATATTAAGTATAGTAATAAAAAACAAGATGGATTGATAAATAATCCATCTTATTTTTTTATATTATTAGGAATAGATTAATCGGAGGTTCATGGTTGTAAGAAGAACTTAATTCTTAAATAATGAAAATTTCAGAGATGAATTATATGAAATTAGTTTTTAAAAAGGATATATGGTTGTTTTATAGAATATTAAGAGTTATTAAAAACTATGGAGTGATCTTATGGAAAACATTACTTTTTTAGGACTTCCTTTAAAAACTTTGATTATTGTAGGAGGATTATTTTTGATTTCAGCCCTTTCTCCCACGATTGTAGCTATAATACTGAACTTAAGAAAGGAATCAAAGAATGAATAAATTTATAATATATTTAATTTATTTTACATTATATACCTTTTTGCTTCTTTGGGTGGGAAAAAGTGGATTCAAAAAGACTAACAATATTAGGGATTTTTATGTAGCAGGGAATAGTCTTGGTTTATTTAAAAGCATATTTACCTTTACTGCCACTTGGTTTAGTGCTGCTTCCATGCAAGGTTTAACAGGAACCCTATTTGCCTATGGATATTCTGCAATATTATTTTCAGTTATAGGATGGTTTTTTGGTGCAGCCCTATTGGTATTAGTTGCAAATAGACTTAAAGAATATGATGTTTTAACGGTGCCAGAGTATTTTAAGTATAGATATGATAGCAAGCTTTTACAAGCTATGGGAGGCCTCGTAATTACCTTTAGTTATGTTCTTTATATTATCATTCAGATTAGGGGCTTTGGTATTGTAATGTCTGAGCTATTAGATATTCACTATACTATAGCTATTCTCCTAATACATTTATTTGTTATCTATACTACCTTTGGAGGGCTTTTCTCCATTGCAAATACAGATAAATTAAACTTCATACTAATATTTATAGGTACTACCCTAGCTATGTATATGATACTAAAAGATGTAAATGGCATAATAAATATGCATAGAGAGGCTTCAATGATAGCTACCAAACCCTTTGAGAGCTTTCCTGATCAAACCTTAAAGGGAGGACTGTTGGACCCCTTTGCCAAAGGGCTACAACCACCGGTTATTATGATTGCAGGCTTTTTTGGTTGGGGACTAGGTTTAGCAGCAAATCCACAATATGCAATTAGAATAGTTTCTGCGAAAAATAAAAAAGTGGCTATTAAAATGATATGTTTTTCAGTTTTAATATTATCTATTATATATGTTAATATAATGATAATTGGAATTGGAGCAAGAGTATTAGTACCTGCTGTAGGAATCATTGATTCAATGGATGAAATATTTCCTTATATTATTAATAATGTGATATATTCAAAATTGAGTGGATTGATATTGATAAGTATAGCAGCAGCTGCTATTTCAACAGCTAACTCTCAACTTCTCATATTAGCAAGTGGATTTAGCTATGATATTTATAAAAATTTAATAAATCCTAAAGTAGGAGAAGAAAAATTTCTAAATATTAATAGAATAATTATATTTATTGCAGGTACAGTGTCTCTTATAATGTCCGTTAAGCCTCCAGAGAGTTTATTGAGTTTTGGGGCTGATATATGGGGTATTTTCACAGTAACCTTTTTTATTCCATTATATGGTGGGTTGTATTGGAAAAAAGCAACCAAAAAAGGTGCCATATATTCATTTTTTGGAGGATGTATTACAATGGTAATATTTCATTTAATGAATCAACACGATGTTATTTCCTTGGGAATAGTTATAAACAAATCTATTCATCCTGCATTTTATGGGTTTATGGTGGCCAGTTTACTATTTTACTTAGTCAGTATAGTTACTTATAAGGGAGAAGATGTAGAAAATGAAGCTGGATATAGAAAATAAAATTTTAATTCCCTTTGTTATTTTAGTTATATTACCAATAATTATTTTAGGAATTGTATCCTATCTAGGTGGATATGAAATTTTAATGGATAATGAAAATAAAAATCTGAGGATTAGATTAGATGATTCCATTGAATTTATTCATTTGCATAATAGGTATTTATACGATAGATCGATAAATGATGAGACTAAAAAAAATGAAGTAATTAATTATTTTAAGGAAAAAAATTATAATGGGATGTTCATATTAGAAAACAAAGAAATTATTTTTGACACTATAGAATCAAAAAAAGATTTTTCAATGGAATTAATGAAGAAAATCCTTGATCAAAGAAGAGGTTTAATTAAAACAAAGGATGGATTCATAACATTTGAAAATTACGATGCTTGGGATTGGATAATAGGTTATAAAGTAGTGAGAAAAAGTTTCACACAAGATTTATTAGATATACAAAAATATACAATTCTAGTTGCAATAATTTTTTCAATATTTTCTGTACAAGCTACTATTTTTATTTCCCATAATATTTCTAAGCCCATCAAAACCTTGGCAGATAACTGTAATACCATTTCTATAGGGAATTTTAAAAAGAGAATTGATATAAATAGGAAAGATGAAATAGGAATTTTAGCTAAATCCTTTAATAATATGATCAATAAATTACAAAATAGTACTGATAATTTATTGGAAATGAAAAAATTTAATGAAAATATATTGAGAAATATATCCACAGGAATAATTACTACAAATGAAAAAGGGGATATAGTTTCAATTAATGAAGCAGCAATTAAAATTCTAGAGTATAAATCAGTAAATCAATTAGAAAATGGAAAATTAATGAATGAAATTTTAAAAGAACAACTTAAAAATACCTTAATAAATGAGATAAGTATTAATAAAATGTATACTTTTAATGGTATAGGTAATGAAAAATTGTATTTTGATGTAACTACATCCCTATTGGTAGATGAAGATAAAAATATAAGTGGAGCTATTTGTAGTATTAATGATATAACTAAGAGAAAGAAAATAGAAAGTAGAATTGAAAGAATAAATAGATTAACATCTTTGGGACAACTGGCTGCTGGGTTGGCCCATGAAATTCGGAATCCATTGGCTGGAATGAAAACTAGTATACAAGTCCTTAAAAATAGATTTAAAGAAACTTCTACCACATCAAGTAAACAATTGTTTGATAGTACTCTCTACGAAATAGATAGACTAAATAGTTTAATATCAGAACTTTTAGACTTAGCTAAACCCCACTATCCGAAATATGAAAATACAAATATAGTGTGCATATTAAATAAATCCATAGATTTAGTTAAAAAAGGGATAGATGAAAAGAAAATAAATACAGATATTTCTATAGAGGATGAAGACTGCATTGCTTTTATAGATAAGGCGCAAATTGAACAGGTTTTTTTAAATATAATAACAAATTCAATAAAGGCAGTGGGCCAGCATGGTATGTTAAAAATAATAATTAGTAATGTGAGTAATGAAAAGGGAGATTTTATAATAATCAAGTTCAAGGATAATGGATGTGGAATTAAGGAAGAGGATGTAGACAAGATATTTGATCCCTTTTATACAACAGAGCCCCAGGGAACAGGTTTAGGATTATCGGTTGTACATAAACTAGTGACAGAAAATAATGGTGAAATTGAAGTTGAAAGCGCAGTAGATATTGGTACGGAATTCATCATAAGACTTCCAATGGGAAGGAGTGAAGCAAATGAAGAAAAAGGTTTTAATAATTGATGATGAAAAAACAATCTGTCTATCTCTAAAGGAAGGACTTACTGATTTGGGATATTTTGCAAGTGCCGCTGAAAATGGAAGAGATGGGCTAGAAAAAGTCTTGAACTTTAAGCCACAAATAGTTTTCCTAGATATGCGATTAGGTGATGAAAATGGATTATCTCTAATACAAAAAATTAAAGAAATCGATAGGGATATTGAAGTGGTAATTATGACGGCATATGGAGATATAACAACTGCAGTTAAAGCAATTAAAGATGGTGCATTTGATTTTATAAAAAAGCCCTTTGAATTAGAGGAAATTAATATACTATTAAATAATGCTTATAAAAGTTTAAACATGAAAAAAAGGCTCTATATCTTTGAAAAGGAAAAAGAGACTAATGATCAGAGAATAGTAGGTAATCATGGAAATATGAAAGAGGTATTTGAAAAGATAAGAATATTGGCAAATAATGATTCCGTTACTGTACTGATCAGAGGTGAAACTGGTACGGGTAAGGAGCTAGTAGCCGAGGAAATACATAGAAATAGCATTAGAAAGGATGGACCATTAGTAAAGATAAACTGTGGAGCCATTCCTGAAAAATTAGTAGAAAGTGAATTTTTTGGATTTGAGAAAAATGCTTTTACCGGAGCAAACTCTAGGAAAAAGGGGTTATTTGAAATTGCCGATGGTGGAACGGTCTTTTTAGATGAAATTGGGGAAGTATCACTGGAGACCCAGACAAAGCTATTAAGATTTATTGAAGAGAAAAAATTTAAGAGAGTCGGTGGATTAAAGGATATAGAAGTAGATATCCGTATAATTGCAGCAACTAACAAGAATTTGGAAGAAGCAATAAAGAAGAATGAATTTAGGGAGGACTTATACTACCGATTAAATGTAGTACCTATTAATCTTCCACCCCTTAGACATAGAAAAGATGATATTATATTACTAGCTGAATATTACTTAAATACATATAATAAAAAGTTTAACAAATGTATTGAAGGATTCACAGAGAAAGCAATGAATAAACTAGTCAACTACAATTATCCTGGAAACGTAAGGGAGCTAAAAAATATAATTGAAAGGATTGTAATTCTTAATAATAATAAGTATGTAGAATACAACGAGATACCTTTGTATATCCAAAAAAGTCAAGAAACTATTGAAAACTTCATATCTGAGGATAGCATTAAAGAGAAAGTTCTCAATAATGGTTTTTCCCTAGAATACGAAATAGAAAAAATGGAAAAGAAATATATAAAAGAGGCTCTAACCCAAACTAACAATAATCATACACAAGCATCTAAGTTGCTTGGGATAAGCAGGTTTTCTCTAAAAAGAAGAATTGAAAAATATTTTGATGAGATGAGCGATTTCGCTAATTAGTGCGAAGTCGCTCGTTTTTATTGAGCGTAAATGCTCAATATTAAATAACTAAAGCATTGAAACGTAGAAAAATTAAGAAAGTTCAGTTTAAATAGCTTGGCATGGATTTTGCACATTGTATACATAAGCAACTAATTATAAATTTTAAAGGGGGAGTTACAATGACAACAAAAGTTACTGAAAAGAAAGGTTTTATGGAGAAGGTGAAGTCTGTAGGGCCAGCAGCTGTCGTTACTGCTGCATTTATTGGACCAGGTACTGTAACAACATCTTCACTAGCTGGAGCAAGCTTCGGGTATTCATTAATATGGGCAATGGTATTTTCGATCTTTGCAACAATTGTTTTGCAGGAAATGGCTGCTAGATTAGGGATAGTTACTAGAATGGGATTAGGTGAAGCATTAAGAGAGCAATTTGAAAATCCTATTGCTAAGTACATAAGTATAATTCTAGTAATTTCAGCCATTGGGATTGGATGTGCTGCCTATGAAACAGGAAATATATTGGGTGGAGCATTAGGACTTGAGGCTATAACTGGGATATCCATGAATATATGGGGACCAATGATGGGTATTGGAGCATTTATTTTACTGTATACTGGAAACTATAAAATAGTTGAGAAGGCACTTATTGGATTAGTAGTATTAATGAGCTTAACATTTATTACGACGGCAATATTAGTTTCACCTAATTGGGGAGAAATCTTTAAAGGTATGTTTATACCATCTATTCCCAAGGGTTCAGTTTTTATAGTCATGGCTTTAGTAGGAACTACAGTAGTGCCATATAATTTATTCTTACATGCTTCAGCTGTACAGGAAAGATGGAAGGATGCAAGTGGACTAAAGGAATCTAGAACTGATATATTTGTTTCTATAATACTTGGAGGACTTATATCTATAGCAGTAATTATAACTGCTTCAGCGGCATTCTTTGGAACTGGTATAGCAATTGGAAGTGCAGGGGATATGGCAAAGCAGCTTGAACCTCTTTTAGGACAGTGGGCCAAATATTTCTTTGCCTTAGGTTTATTCTCCGCTGGACTATCATCATCTATAACTGCACCCTTAGCTGCAGCATATGCTACAGCAGGAGCTTTAGGATGGGAAAGAAATTTACGAGATAAAAAATTCAGAATAGTATGGATGTTTGTATTAATAATTGGTATTGTATTCTCAGGAATAGGGTTGAAGCCTATATCAGCTATTATCTTTGCCCAGGCAGCAAATGGTATATTGCTACCTATAATTGCAATATTCTTATTATACGTAATGAATAATAAAAAGAGATTGGACCAATATGTTAATAAAGGTATAACAAATCTTCTAGGTAGTATAGTTGTACTAGTGGCTATTGGTCTTGGACTTAGAAGTATTCTTAAAGTATTAGGAATCATGTAAATAGTTAGTTGTTTTTATAAAAATTTTAATTTGCCGAGGGGTACTATCCTTCGGCTAATTAAAGGATATAAGGGGGGAGTTTTATGAAAGATTTAGCATTTGAAAAAACCAATGTAGTAAGAAACTATATTAGAGAAGGTAAAATTGAGAGACCTACTGCAGGAATGTGTAGAGGATATGCTCAAGGAAATTTAGTAATCCTTCCAAAAAGCTTAGCCTATGATTTTTTATTATTTTCCTACAGAAATCCAAAGCCCTGTCCTATACTGGAAGTGACTGATATAGGTGAAACAGAATTCAAGACTATTGCACCAAATTCAGATATAACTACAGATATACCCAAATATAGAGTTTATAAAAAAGGTAATCTTGAAGGAGAATTTACAGATATAAAATCATTTTGGAGGGAAGATTTTGTATCCTTTATGCTAGGATGTAGCTTTACATTTGAATCTGCCCTTATTGATGAAGGGATTGAGGTAAGACATATAGAATCTAAGAGTAATGTTCCGATGTATATTACAAATATTAAATGCAATGCTGCAGGAAGCTTTGATGGACCAATGGTGGTCAGTATGAGGCCAATAGCTTTAGATAAGGTAGTAAGGGCTGTACAGATAACTTCTAGATACCCTGGAGTACACGGAGCACCAGTCCATATTGGGAACCCCAATCAAATAGGAATTAAAGACATAGATAAACCAGATTTTGGAGATAGGGTAGAAATAAAAGAAAATGAAATACCAGTGTTCTGGGCATGTGGAGTTACACCTCAAGCAGTTGCCATGGAAGTTAAGCCTGAGATAATGATAACTCACTCACCGGGGTATATGTTTATAACAGATATTAAGAATCATGAGTTGTCAGTTTTATAATTGTAAGAGTTGTCCTCTATATTTTCAAAGCTTAATCAGTATTTATTTGAATTATATAGATAAAGTCTATTAAAGGAGAGATTTAAATGATTTCAATTGATCTAAATAGTGATCTTGGAGAAAGCTTTGGTAGATACATCATCGGGAACGATGAGAAGGTATTAGACCATGTTTCATCGGTAAATATTGCATGTGGTTTTCATGCGGGAGACCCTATGGTCATGGAAAACACTGTTAAAATGGCATTAGAAAAGGGTGTTGCAATTGGTGCCCATCCAGGATATCCAGACTTAATGGGGTTTGGGAGAAGAGATATAAATGTTACTTTGGAAGAAGCTAGATCTTATATTATTTATCAAGTGGGTGCTTTGAAGGGCTTTGTTGAAGCCTATGGTGGAAAATTGCAGCATGTTAAGCCCCACGGGGCCCTATATAATACGGCTGCAAAGGATTATGGACTAGCTAAGGCAATAGCTGAAGCCATATATGATATTGATAGGGAGTTAATATTTGTGGGACTATCAAACTCTCAGATGATTGAGGCTGCCAAGGATACAGGCCTTAGAGTAGCCAATGAAGTTTTTGCTGATAGAGCCTACAATAGTGATGGAACTTTAGTATCAAGGAAATTAGAAGGATCAGTAATTCATGATACGGAGGTCTGTAGGTCTAGGGTAGTTATGATGTTAAAAGAAGGCAAGGTACTGACTATAGATGGTAAATACATAGATATAAGTGCTGAGACTATATGTCTACATGGAGATAATGTAAAAGCCTTAGAGTTTGCAAAGACGTTGAAGGAGACTTTGTTATCAGAAGGTATAGATATTATAAATTTAAATAAAAAATAAATAATTTACAATTGTTACAGTTTAAATGTTTATTGATTGAAAGGACCTGATATATATGTATGATAGATGCAGATATTTACCTTCCGGGGACTCAGGAATAATGATAGAGGTTGGAAATAAAATATCTAAGGAAATAAATAAGAAAATTAGAGGTCTGATGATGTGTATAGAGCAGGAGAATTTTGAAGAAGTGGTTGAAATGATACCTACATACACATCTATACTTTTGATATATAATCCTGTAAAAATATCCTATGATGAAATATGTAAAAAACTAATGGACTTAGAAAATCAGATGGAGGAAGTAAGATTGTCTGAGCCAGAAATAATATACATACCAACCCTATATGGTAAAGAATTTGGTATGGATATTGGAGATGTTGCAGAGCATAATGATTTGACAGTTGATGAAGTCATTAGAATACATAGTAGTGAAAAATATCTTATATATATGCTTGGCTTTACCCCGGGATATCCTTATTTAGGAGGAATGTCTGAAAGAATTGCTACTCCAAGACTAGAGTCTCCTAGAGAAAGGGTATTAGCAGGATCTGTAGGAATTGCAGGTGCTCAAACTGGTATATATCCAATAGATAGTCCAGGAGGTTGGAGAATAATTGGGAGAACGCCACTAAATCTTTTTGACCAAGAACGGGAGCCGGCTGTCTTACTTAAAGCAGGACAATACTTAAAGTTTGAGCCTATTAATGAAGAAGAGTATGACAGGATAAATGCCGAAGTTCAAAATAATAGTTACAAAATAAAAAGATCACCATTAAAAGAGGTGATATAAATTGAAGAGTCTTAAAATTATACAGCCAGGTATTCTAACAACGGTGCAAGACTATGGAAGAATAGGTTATGGACAATTTGGAGTTCCAGCAGCAGGAGTAATGGATAGATTATCTATGGAACTTGCTAATATACTTGTGGGAAATGATAGGAAAGAAGCTGTATTGGAAATGACTATGATGGGGCCTACCCTTGAGGCAAAGAGTAATATAGTAATAGCCATAACTGGAGCAAATATGAATCCAAAGGTTAATGGTAATGAAGTAAATATGTATGAAACCATATATTTAAATAAGGGTGATATATTAGAGCTTTCATATACAGAAAATGGATGCAGAGCATATATGGCAGTCTATGGTGGGTTTGATTTACCAGTAATTATGGGAAGTAAATCCACATACCTAAGGGCCAAAATCGGAGGAAATAATGGAGAAAAGATTAAAGCAAATGATATATTAAACATTAATGAAGCTAAAAATAAATATATTGGAACTAGAAAAATACCTCGAAAAAAAATACCTAGCTATAGCAATGAATTAACCCTAAGAGTAATATTGGGACCAGAAGAAGACTATTTTACTAAAGAAGGTATAGATACTTTCTTAAATAGTGAATATGTACTGACTAAACAATGGGATAGAATGGGATTAAGATTTGATGGTCCACAAATAAAACATAAAGATGGTGCAGACATAATTTCCAATGGAATAAATTTTGGAGCTATACAAATACCTGGGCATGGAAGACCTATAATCATGATGGCCGATAGACAAACCACTGGTGGATATACTAAGATAGCCAATATAATTTCTGTGGACCTACCCTATGTGGCCCAATTAAAAACTGGAAATAGAGTTAGGTTTGAGAGTATTACAATAGATGAAGCCCATGAATTAATTAAAGTACAGGAAAAAGGAGTGGATCAATTAATCAGTGATTTTAATTTAAAATCAGTAGATATAGTTGGACCATGTAGAGATTTCAAAGTTAAGTTAAGAAAAGAATCATATAATCTATCTGTTCAGGAGATAAAGTAAAACTCATCACAGGGCCTTAAACCTTGTGATGAGTTTCCTAATTCCACAACCAGATACAATGATTGTTAAAACTCCGATAGTTAAATAATAACATAAAGAGATATGATATGCAGATTTGTAGAAGGGAAAGTAATTCGATAAAATATTAACATAATAGCTCAATGTTGCTTGACCGAAAATAAATATAAGTTATATAATGGAATAAGAAGTTTATATGTAAAGGAGAGTTATCCTTGATATTGATGATAGATAATTATGATTCGTTCACCTATAACCTAGTACAATATCTTTTAATGCTAAAGGAAGAAGTATTAGTATACAGAAATGATGAGATAAGTATAAATGAGATAGAAAATATGAAACCAGATATGATAGTTATATCACCTGGACCTTGTACTCCAAATGAAGCTGGTATATGTATGGAGGTAGTTAATAAATTTAAGGGTATAATCCCCATCCTTGGAATATGTTTAGGCCATCAGACAATAGGACAAGTATTTAAAGGAATGGTTAAGAAGGCAAAGGAGCCAGTTCATGGAAAGGTTCATTCTATTAATCATAAAGGAGTAGGTGTATTTAGAGGTTTGAAAAATCCACTTAATGTAACGAGATATCACTCATTGATTTTAGATAGGAATTCCTTGCCGGACTGCTTTGAAATTACTGCAGAAACCGCAGTGGGTGAAATTATGGGAATAAGACATATGGAGTACTTGATTGAAGGTGTGCAGTTTCATCCTGAGGCCATACTTACTGAAATGGGATTAGAATTATTGGATAACTTTCTTAGGGAAGCCAAGGAATATAATAATAAGTTGGTGAAAGCAATTGGATAAAGTATTTACTAAAGAAATAGAAACTTCATTAAGTAGCTTTGATTTATATTGGTTATTTAAGGACGAAGAGTATAGTTTTTTTTTAGATAGTGGAATGGATTCAGAGAAGCTTGGGAGATATTCCTTTATTGGGTTTAATCCCTTTATAGTTTTTAAAAGTAAGAATAATGATATTGAACTAACTATGGATGGAGAACAAAAATATGTTGCAGGAGATCCCTTTGACATTCTTAAGGAACTTTTAAGCAAATATAATATGAGCTATGAAACAGAGATACCCTTTGTAGGGGGAGCCGTTGGGTATTTCAGTTATGACTTATGTCATTATATTGAAAAGCTTCCAAGAACAGCTAAGGATGATGTCAATATACCCGATTGTTTTTTAGGATTTTATGATGGTATTATAGTCATTGACCACAAATTAAACAAGATATATATTATTTCATTGGGAATAAAGGATACTCCTAAATCTATAATTGATAGGATTGAGTATAGGATAAAAGAGGGAGAAGCTAAGATTTTTAACACAAAGAAATCATTTTCACATAAAAATATCAAGCTGATTGCAAATATGACAAAGGATGAGTATATAAGATCTATAAATAAAGTCCGAGATTATATTGAATCAGGAGATATATATCAGGCAAATTTCACCCAAAGATTTGAATGTAATTATGAGGAAAGCCCCCATGAGCTCTATGCTAAACTTAGAACAATAAATCCTGCCCCCTTTGCTAGTTTTATTGACTTTGGAGGAGGATACATTGTAAGTAGTTCTCCAGAAAGATTTGTAAAAGTAACTGACGGAGTAATAGAAACCAGACCGATCAAAGGAACTAGACCTAGGGGAGAGACTGAAAAAGAGGATAAGATGAATAGGGAAGAACTTCTTAATAGTGAAAAGGATAAAGCAGAACTCCTTATGATTGTAGATTTAGAAAGAAATGATTTAGGAAGGATTTGTAAAACCGGCAGTGTTAAAGTATCGGAGCTATTTCATTTAGAGAAGTATTCTACAGTATATCATTTAGTTGCTACAGTAATTGGAGAGATTAAGGAAGAATGTGATGCAATAGATGTTATAAAGGCCACATTCCCAGGAGGATCTATTACAGGAGCACCTAAAATTAGAGCTATGGAAATTATAGATGAATTAGAACCCACACAAAGAAATGTTTATACAGGGTCAATAGGATATATAGGGTTTAATGGAGATATGGATTTAAATATAGTGATTAGGACAATTGTTTGTAAAGAAGACAAAGCCTATTTTCAAGTTGGTGGAGGAATAGTATGGGATTCAGATCCTGAGCTTGAATATAAAGAGAGTCTACACAAGGCTAAGGCATTAATTAAAGCTCTCAAGAGTTGACCAAGGAAACTAGATGTTTAAAATTTTGTGAGATTGATGCTTCGATAGCTTAAGAAAAAAATTAGAAAGAGACTAAAATAGGGGTTCTTAAGTATGTATATATGTTATAATTATGAGATAATTAAAGGTGAAAGGATTAAAATTTCACCCATGAATAAAGGACTTTTATATGGACATGGACTCTTTGAGACTATTAAAGTTTTAAATAGCAAGATGTTTTTTTATGAAGAACATATGGAGAGAATGGAAGCGGGATGTAGGTTAATAAATCTAGATTTTAATATAGATGTAGCTACATTAGAGAAAACATGTCATAATCTTATTGTTAAAAATAATATCGAAAAGGGTTCTATAAGAATTACAATAATTAAAAGTGAGCCTGAGAATATTATCTTAATAACTACAGCCCAAAATAAGTATAGTGATGGTGACTATATAAAGGGATTTAAGGTATGTATATCGAATATAAAGAGAAATCCCTATTCGCCACTAGTAAGAGTAAAATCTAATAATTATTTAGAGAATATACTTGCAAGGGAAGAAGCTATAAAAGCAGGATTTAAAGAAGCTGTTTTTTTAAATAATGACGATATAATATGTGAAGGGACAATATCAAACATATTTTTTGTGAAGGATAATCAAATTTTTACCCCATCAATAGAATGTGGTTTATTACCTGGAATAATCAGAAAAAAAGTTATAGAAATTTGTGAAAATTTAAACAAAGATATTTCCATAGGCAAATTTGTTAGAGAAGACTTATTTAGGGCAGACGAGATTTTCATTACAAATTCATTATTAGATATAATGCCGGTATCGATGTTAGAAAGCAAAGAGTTTAACCTACAGGATAATAAAACTACTAGACTACTGATGAAAGAATTAGTAAAGTTATATAAAAAATAGAATTTTATATTAAAATATTGTTGAGGGTGGTATTAATGGACAAAAAAAGAATTGAAAATGCAGTTAGAGAAATTATAGAGGCAATAGGAGAGAATCCAGACAGAGAAGGATTGAAGGATACTCCTAGAAGGATTGCTAATATGTATGAAGAAATATTTGAAGGTCTAAAGGATGATCCAGGTAAACATTTGGAGGTGTTTTTCCAGGATGAACAGCATGAGGAACTAGTTTTAGTAAAGGATATACCTTTTTACTCTATGTGTGAACATCATTTAGTTCCTTTTTTTGGAAAGGCCCATGTGGGATATATACCAAAGGGAGGAAAACTCACGGGATTAAGTAAATTAGCTAGGGTTGTTGAGTCCGTAGCAAGGAGACCACAATTACAAGAAAGGCTTACTGCCACAGTAGCAGATACAATAGTAGAAAAGCTCAAACCCTATGGAGTAATAGTTGTTGTGGAGGCAGAGCATATGTGTATGACAATGAGGGGAGTTAGAAAGCCTGGTTCTCAGACCATAACGTCAGCAGTAAGGGGAGTATTTAGCAATGATGCAAAGGCAAGGTCAGAGGCAATGGACTTGATAAACTTTAGAAGGTAGTGGAGGAAAGTTATGAGAAATATCAATTATAGATTGCATAGAAGAAATACACTTATTTGTGGTAATCATAAATTAGAATTAGGAACTAGGACATATGTAATGGGTATACTAAATGTCACTCCAGACTCCTTTTCTGATGGGGGAGAATATGTGGATATAGATGAGGCCATGGTCCACGCTAATGAAATGATAGAAAGTGGAGTTCATATTATTGATGTTGGAGGAGAATCCACAAGACCTGGAGCAACAGAGCTTAGTGCCGACGATGAAATAAAGAGGGTAGTTCCGGTTGTTCAAAGATTGGTTAAAGATTTAGATACAGTTATATCCGTTGACACCTATAAGGCTACAGTGGCAGAGGAAGTGTTAAAGGCAGGGGCCCATATAATAAATGATGTGTGGGGATTGCAAAGAGATGAAAAAATGGCATCGGTTGTTGCCAAATATGGAGTACCAGTAATAATTATGCATAATCAAATTGGTACCGAGTATAAAACAGATATAATGAAGGAAATACTAGATTTCCTTAAACAATCTATAAATATTGCTCTAGAGGCAGGAGTAAAAAGAGAAAATATAATATTAGACCCAGGTATAGGCTTTGGTAAAACTCCAGATCAAAACATGGTAGTAATGTCTAGGCTTGGAGAACTTAATGACCTTGGATATCCAATCCTATTGGGAACCTCTAGAAAGTCAATGATTGGTAAAATACTTGATCTACCCGCTAAGGAGAGGGTGGAAGGAACAGTGGCTACAACTGTTATGGGTATAATACAAGGGGTGGATATTGTTAGGGTACATGATATAAAGGAAAATCTAAGGGCAGCAATGGTAACGGATGTCATAGTTAGGAGCATATAAATATGGACAAGATAGTAATGAAGAATTTAGCGTTTTATGGATATCATGGAGTCTTAAAGGAAGAAAATTCTATTGGGCAAAAGTTTTTTGTTGATATAGAAATATTCACTTCCTTAAGACAGGCAGGAGAGACTGACAATGTTGATGACACAATAAACTATTCACTTATCTATGAGGTCGTTAAGGATATTGTAGAAAATAAAAGATTTAAACTTATTGAAGCCTTAGCTGAAGAAATTAGTAAAGCAATTTTGCATAAGTTTTTACAGGTTAAAGAAATAAAGATAGGCATAAAAAAACCTGAGGCACCTGTGCCGGGGATATATGATTATTTTGGTGTAGAGATTAGGAGAAGTCAAAATGACTAAGGCATATTTAGGACTAGGTAGTAATATAGGAGATAAAAGGGAATATATTGATAAAGCCATAGAGTTAGTAGGACAGAACAAAGAGATAGAAGTTTTAAAAACATCATCCTATTATGAGACAGAGCCCGTGGGCTATAAAGAGCAGGAATGGTTTTTAAATGTGGTTATAGAAATTAAAACCGATTTAAAACCCTATGACCTTTTAGAATATTGTATGGAGACCGAACAAAAACTAAAAAGAGTAAGAAAAATAAGGTGGGGACCTAGAACTATAGATATTGATATACTACTTTATGGAGATCTTAATTTAGATGATGATAAACTTACTATCCCCCACCCTAGAATGATAGAAAGAGCTTTCGTATTAGTTCCTCTTTTAGAGATAGCTCCTAATATAAGTATAAATAACATGTCATTAGAAGATAAATTGAAAGCACTAAGTTCAGCGGAAATAAGAAAAGTAAATTTATAGTTTCTAAAAATTAAATTAATTAATCCCTGAAAACTAACTGAAATAATAATTATAGAACTAATTAATTTGTTAATTGCATACAGAATATGGAATATGTTGTTTGTTTATATTATAATACTGTTAGAAGTTTGTAAGTAATTTAACAATGGGGGATTAGATATGAAAAATGTAAGAATATTAGTAGCCGACGATAAAGTAGAAATTTTAGATTTAATACAAAGACATCTTGAAAATGAAGGATATATAGTAGATATAGCAAATAATGGACAGGAAGCGTTAAATCTATTTAATAAGGAAATCCATAGATTAGCCATCCTAGACATAATGATGCCTAAAGTAGATGGTATAGAGGTATGTAATAAATTAAGAAGTGAGACTAATATTCCCATTATACTACTTACAGCTAAGGATGATGAAATAGATAAAATATTAGGACTTAAAATTGGTGCTGATGATTATATAACAAAACCCTTCAGCTTGAAAGAGCTGACAGCGAGGGTAGAAGCTCATTTAAGAAGATATCTAATATTAAATGAAAAGACAAATGTCGATGAGTATAATAATATTATTGTAGGTGACCTAAGAATAGATTTAAGTAGTTATATGGTATATAGAAACGGAGAATCAATTCATTTAACAGCTAAGGAATTTGATTTGCTTAAATTTTTTGCTGATAATCCCAATCAAGTTTTCACAAAGGCACAAATATTTAGGGGAGTTTGGGCTGATCATTTTATAGAGGATGATAATACAGTAATGGTACATATTAGAAGATTGAGAAAAAAGATTGAAGTTAATTCAGATAAACCTAAATACATTCAAACTGTATGGGGAATAGGATATAAGTTTATAGCACCGTAATATAGAGAAATAAGTTAAACCTAAAGATGTAAATAAGATAAAATAATATAGACTAATGAGATAAGATTTAAATATTTTGACAAGTATTAAACAGTATGTTAAAATTAATTCAAATTAAATAATATAATCTTCGGGGCGGGGTGAGATTCCCCACTGGCGGTATAGTCCGTGAGC
>SWCA01000053.1_pt1 | contig 74634 bp, 69 predicted proteins | sample 4692961 | NCBI WGS metagenome assembly SWCA01 (sample SAMN10267275, study PRJNA491770) | bioreactor metagenome | isolation source: DHS bioreactor inoculated with | place: Japan: off Shimokita Peninsula | reverse complement strand
GGGGGGGCGCCCTGCCTCAGCTCGGCGCGCAGCGCGCCATCTTCGCGCAAGGCCGATGCGATGTCGCGGGAAAGGGTTTCAGAGATCTTGCGCAGACCTTCGCTCAGGCTTTCAAGCGCAAGAGCCTGCGTCGTAAGCGGAATGATGATTTCGGGAAAGGTCAGCGGCTCATCGTCATCGCCGTCCAGGCCTTCCATCCAGCGGCGAATATCTTCGATGTTTGTGCGGATCTTTCGGTTGATCTCTTCGTTTTCGACGCGACGATCCACCCTTTCATAAAGGTGAAGGGCCTCATCGGCGAGCTGCTGTTCGACGAACTGCTCGGCGCTCTGTAACGGTCGGCGGTGAAAGGCATGTGGCGAGGATCGCGGAATGATCTGATCGGTGGAGAAGGTGACTTTAAGAGGCTTCTTCTTACGGCGAAGCTCCTTTCGCAACTCTTCGGCGGCATCCTTTGCCGACTTCTCTTTCGTATCGACGACGTCGGGTCGTATCGGTTCGGGAGCCTTTGAGAGGAATTCACGGAACTTATCGATGTCAGACTTCACATCGACGACGGGAGCTCTTTCGCGTCGTTCGGGCAGCTCGGGGCTGGAGCGCGGCCCTTCTCCGTCGGGCTCCTTCTTTTCATCGGAGGGCCGTGAGGAGGCCGTCCAGTACACGGTACCGGCGGCCAGTGAGCCAAGCAGGAGTAAGAGCAGCCATTCCATCTGTGTTGCCGGTCAGCCCCCCTTTAATAGAGAGGACATGTCTAATATAAGATCGTCATCAAAGATCGTCGAATTGAACGGTTACAGGAAGGGATTATGTCGGCATTGATTGAGCGTTTGAACGCGAAACTGGAAGGAGAACTGATTCACGCAGAACGCGTTTATGGCGTCCCCTTTGCCCTTCCCGGGGATCGCATTTCTTACCGTATTTTCGGCCGGGGCAAACGCCGACGCCTGATCGTCGACGAGATCGAGCGCGGCCCGGCTGCCCGTCAGGAACCGTTCTGCGAGCATTTCGGAGTATGTGGCGGCTGTCGCGGCCAGCACCTGAGTATCGACGAGCAGTTTGAACTCAAGGTCAGATCTTACAGAGCGGACATGATCGAGCATTTTGCGGTCACCCCGATCGAGCTGATGCCCGAGCGTGTACAGCGTTATCGTAACCGAATGGATTTCGTCGTTGAAGGCAAGGCCGTCCAGCGGAGTTCTTCAGAGGAGAGTAGCTCAGAAGGCTGCATCGTCGGATTGCGTCCGGCTGGCGACTTTCGACGATTCGTAGACATTCGCTCGTGCCATATTCAGAGAGGCCGGGCCGACGAGATCCTCTCGCGCACGCGAAGGCTGATCTCCGCATATCCGGGGCTGCCTTTCATGCGACGTGAGAAAACCGGCATCCTGAAATACGTAACGATTCGCGAGGGCAGAATAAGCGGAGCCGTCATCCTGACGTCATGTGAGGGCAATGCCGATGAGCCCGTCTTCAGAGAGTTTGTGAGCGAGCTCTGCAAGATGCTTGAAGGCTATGAAAGAGAGAGCGGCTATCGCTTCTCTCTCTTCGCAGGAGAGGTCGGACCGTTATCCGATGTGTCGGCCGTCCCGGGATCGCAGCTTCTTTACGGAGATCCTTATTTTGAAGAGGCGTTAGGCCCTCTTTCGTTTCAGGTGCCTCCCGACGCCTTTTTCCAACCGAACCCGGACGGATTTTTCAGGCTCTATCAGGCGGCCCTTGAAGCGGTGCGTCCGCGCTGGCATGGAGGTTCGGTCATCGATCTCTATTGTGGCTCGGCTGTTCTGTCCCTTGTTCTTGCCGAAACGCTAACCGGGATAACGGCCCTGCATGGCGCGGATTTTTCTGCCTCCGGAATCGAACTGGGCCGACGCAATATTGAGAGCTATTTGAAGTCGAAAGGAGCGGGCTTTACGTTTGATCTTCAGGCCCGAGATCTTAATAGAGGCGAGATGCTGTTTCCTGATGCGGACCTTGTCATCGTCGATCCGCCTCGGGCCGGCCTCGCCCCCGGCGTGATCCGCTGGCTGAACGAACATCCGGCGCCGCTGCTGCTCTATATCTCATGCAATCCGTCGGCGCAGGTGGAGAATCTGCTTGCGCTGCGCGAGGTTTACAGGCCTGTCTTTGCTGCCGTGACCGATCCTTTTCCGCAGACGACTCACCTCGAATCGGCCGTTTTGCTGGAACGCAGGCCCTGACGGCGACGGGATCGGAGATGTCTGTGACTCGTGATTCTGCCAGCGCCTGACAATCTGTCATACGCCTCCCTGTAAAGGCCATCCGGTGCGGCCTTCATAGGTTCTACAGCTGGCACGCTCGTTGCTAACTGATTGCTGTAGATTCCGCAGCTAAGCTGCACAGGAGGAGACCATGACAGCCGTACTTGAAAGGACCAGACCCGAAACGAAAGGCGAGCGCCGACAGCTCTACACGCCGGCCGTCGACATCTTCGAGAACGAAACCAGTTTTATTCTCTATGCCGACGTGCCGGGCGCCGATGAGCAGTCCGTCGACATCACGCTTGAAAAAGACGTGCTGACCATCAACGCAAAAGTGAACGAAGAGATTCCGACCGGCTCAAAGCTTCGCTACGCGGAATATGGCGTCGGCGATTATCGCCGCTCGTTCACGCTCGGTGATCGAATCGATCGTGATAAGATCGAGGCGACGGTCAAAAACGGGGTTCTGAAGCTTGTGCTTCCGCGTATCGAACCCGTCGTTCGCAAGATTCAGATCCGCGGCGAGCAGGCCTGACAGGCGCGAATGCCGTCTTTGCGGAGATTTTGAAGAGTAAGAACGATCTGCTCGTGGCCTTTTTTTCGGCTGCGGGCAGGTCGATACTGTAACGGATGAAAGTTATTTTTCTCCCTTTTCGCAGCGGCGCCGCCCGGCGCCTGTCATACGGCCTGTTAACGTTCCTGCTCATGGCCGGCTCGCTTCAGGCTGCCCCTTTTCTATCAAACCGCAAATCCCCGTTAAAAGAAGATGCCTCACAAACGCAGGTGCATGTCGTTCAGGAGAGATTCAGGCGCATCTATGATCTCTATCGTTATTCGGTCGTCTTTATCAAAACCGATCTGCTTGAGAAGAACGAGAATCGCAGCGTACCGGCCGGGCTCGGATCAGGTTTCATCCTGAGCGAGGAGGGATTCCTGTGCACAAACGCCCATGTCGTGATGGGAGCGTCGAGCGTCGAGGTTATCATCGATCGCAGGGCCTACCCGGCGAAAGTGATCGGCGTCGATGCCATGACCGACCTCGCTCTTCTTAAAGTGGATCCGACCGTGCCGCTTAAAGAGAAAAAATTCGTTCCCATTTATCCGGGTGATTCCGATAGCGTTCGCGTGGGTGATTTCGCTCTCGCCCTGGGTAACCCTTTCGGACTGGATCGTAGCTTCACGCTTGGCATCGTCAGTTCCGTTTCGCGCAGCGAGCTCGACCATCCGGGCAACAATCATATTCAAACGGACGCCGCCATTCATCCGGGTAACTCCGGAGGGCCGCTCATCAATCTTGACGGCGAGGTGATCGGCATGAACCGCATGATCGTCTCGGATGGAGGAGGCGGAATCGGATTCGCCATCCCCATGAACGACGTTTTACGGGTCGTTGAAGAGCTTCGCCTACACGGTAAAGTACGTCGCGGCTTCCTCGGCGTTCAGATTGAAGAAGAAGGCACGCTTGTAACCGGAGTCATTGATGGCGGTCCGGCGGCAAAGGTCGGCATCAGAACCGGAGATCGTATCGTGCGCGTGGATGGACAGACAGTGAAAAACTACCGTGAGCTGATCCGCATCGTCGGACCGAAGCCGGCCGGCGCACGTATCGTTATTGAGCTTTTGCGCGATGGCAAACCGCTGAAGCTTTCGGTTACGCTGGGCGAACGCCCCTGAAAGGCAGGAGGCATTTCAGGACCAATTCTCAGTAGACCCCTTGCTGAATACGGCGATCTTTAGCAATCGTGGCCGGATCGGCAGAGCCGAAGAATTCCATGCGCAACGTATATGGCAGATCGCCTTTCAGGGTGGCCTGCGTCGCGTTTAGAAGCAGGCCGTCAAAGAGCGACGGCTGGCCCGGTCGCTTCTCGTCGTTAACCAGGAACAGCGTTCTCGGGCGGCTTCCCGTAACGGATGAGGCGCCTTCGATCAGAGCATCGACGTCGGCGTCAGGATCAAGACGCAGCCGGGCGGTGATACGAAGGCGTATGTCGTCAATCGACGGTCGTTTCAGGCGTTTCAGCGCCTGTTCTACACCGGCGAAATCGCCGCTTTTAAAAAGAAGCTGTGCATAATGCCTCAGATCTTCGTCATCGACGACCGTATTCAGGGTGAGCAGGCGCCTGTAAAGCGACAGGGCCATATCTTCGTTTTTCAGAACATCTTCGGTAAGGCGAGCGAGCGCCGAAACGACGTCGGAGTCCGTTCCGCCCGAGCGGCTGTCAATCTCCTGATAGAGCAGAAGGGCCTCTTTTTTTCGCTCCGTCGCCTCGAACAGAGCGGCTGTTTCTTTTGCTGCCTTCTTCAAAGAAGGGGAAAGCGGAAGAAGGGCGTCGGCCTGCATCCAGGAACGCAGAAAACGGTCGGCGGCGACGTCGAAGCGGCGAATACGCAGCGCCTGAAGCACGGCCAGCCTGCGTTCCTCGCTCAGTTTTAGCTGTAGCTCAGCAAGCATCGCCCCGGCCTCTTCGATGTTCTGGGACAGATAGAGAAAGATCAGATTCAGACGGGTCGGCAAAGCATCCTTGCGCGAAAGCGAAAGACGGAACAGCGCCTCGGCGCCTTCGAGGTCGTTATCCTCCGCGGCAATGACGGCCAGATCATTCAGCAACGACGCGTCGAAAGAGCGCCCCTCAAGTTTTTTGAAGTCGCTTTTCAGATCATTCTGGAAGTCTGCATAGTGCAGCTGTAGCGCCTCGGCATAGGCCTTCTGCTCTTGAGCGTCGACAGAGGCGGGCGATCGATAATAGAACGAGCCGCTTTCGTGAACGGGCAGGGCCTCGGGTAACGCCTCAGCCGGCACGATCGGAGCGGCGACTCCGTCTGCGGGAAGAGAAACGAAGGCAACAGAGGCGATAAAGAGACCGAGCGGCAGAAGCAGCGTCGACAGCATACCCTTGCGGGCGGCGTCAATATGGCGGGCTTTTTCGCTTTCGGTAAACGGAGGTTCCGCCAGCAAAACGTGAAGATATGCGCGATCGATCAGACCCGGATGCGGCAATCTCAAGAAGTCCGTCTGCATCTGCACATCTTCGAAGATCAGGATGTCAAGATCGATCTCTCGCGGCCCGTAACGCTCGCGATGCATGCGACCGAGATCTCTTTCAATTTCTTTTAAAAAAAGGAGCAGCCCTTCAGGGCTGTCGGTCGTTTCGATCTCGACGATCTGATTGAGGAAGTCAGGCTGTTCTGTGACGATCAGAGCGGCGTTATTTAATTCGCGACTCTGCCGCACGATACGATGGCGCGAAGCGATGGCCGTTCGGGCCCGACACAGATATTGTTCTCGTTCCCCCAGGTTTGAGCCGAGGGAGAGCAGGGCCTTGCGTGTCTTCTGTTCATTCATTCCGCTGGTATTCGGCCTCTGGAGCCGTTGATCGTTTTCAGTAAGGTGACTCATCGTAGAGACTTACTCTCGCGCAGCCGGTAATCCTCGGCCTCCATGTGGATTTCAAGGCACATCTCGCGCAGGCGGCTGAGAACCCGGCCATCTGAGATGTCTTTCCAGGAATCCATCGGCTCGTTCGAGGTCAGAATGGTTAACAGGTTATTCTCATATCGCGTATCGATGAGGTCATAGAGCACTGAGTTCACCCAGGGAGACTCGCGCTGCACGCCGAAGTCGTCGATGACAAGGGCTGGGTAGCGACCGAGCTTCTGCTCGATTCGCCGGCCTTCTCCGTAGGCCTCGGATTGCGGATTGAACGTGTCGCGCAGCTTGCCGATGATGTCTCGCGAGATCTTCGCATAATGCGCCTCGACCTGATAGAGGCGGATGAGCTCGTTCAGGATAACGCAGGAAAGCAGGGTTTTGCCGGCGCCCGTCGGCCCGTAAAGATAGAGCCCGCGCACCTCGCCGCGGCCGGCGCTGTAAATCGTATGCACGGCATGGTCGAGGGCGATGAGCACGTTTGTCGACGACTTGCCGCTGACGTCGATGGAGTCGATCAGGCGACCTCTGTAGCGCTCGGGAATGCCCGAATGCCGCTCCAGATGCTGGATGCGTTTCAGCGCCATGCGTGCCGGTTTGGTCGGACAGGGCACGATCGCATTTTTCTCTTCGTCGTAGTAGTCGTAGGGCGGATTGCCGTCGCAGAGAGACTGCTCTTCAACGCATTTGCAGAGTCGGTAGGCTCCCTGATGGGCGGCAAAATGCGGATCAAAGAGAATGCCCACGCCGTTGCAGATCGGGCAATCGAGGCGGCCGTATCCCTTCGCCTGGCTTTCCAGCTGGCGTTTCAGGGCATTCAAGGGGGAGCCGGCCTGCATAGGCCCGGTTTCGCAGACGTACCGGAAAAAAGAAGTACAAAACGAGTAAAACCAGAGTTCAATCACTGAGGGTTGGAGGAGGCAGAGGTAGCGGAGAGGGCAAATAAAATTAAGCTGGATCTAACAGGCTTTTCCATCTCAGCGTTCTCTGTGCCCTCCGAGGTTTACTCTGGCCGCGTGCGGGTTTTCGGTAACCGAAAAGCGCTCGCTTTTCTGGGCCGCTTCCAGCACGCTGGAAGGACGGAAATTGTGGGCGAATCAGTCTTTTTCGAACGGTTTTGCCAGGTTTTTTAATCTTTTCTGGCCAGGCCGGATTGTTTTTCTCGCAGATCTTAATTTTTCTGAAATCACGTCCGATAGGTAGCGTAACGGAGGTTTCCGAATCCTATCTGGAAAAGGTGCGCATATGAAACACGCAGGAATCACCCTTGCTGGCTTATTGATCGTTCTGGCTTCTCCCGTCTTCGCTCAGGCTCCGACGGACCCGAACACGGTCGTAAACCCGGCCAATCCCACTCCCTATGAACCCTCGCCGGGCGAACTGGTCACCGAAGAGGTGGACGAGTCAACGCTCAGCGATGAAGCAAAGCAGATCCGGGCCCGAAACCTGAAGGCCGAGGAGCTGTGGAAGAATGCCGACTATCGTGACTACGATCCGGCCTTCACCGAACTGCACCGCCTGTCGAAGGCGTTTGCCAACAACAAGTATCGTCTTGCACTGTCTTCTTTTCAGTCCGGCGTAAACGCCATCATCAAGATGCGCGACGAGGTGGAGCTGTTCCGCAAGCAGGCTGCCGAGGCGAAGCGTCTGAACGAAAAATGGTACTGGCAGGTCGTTGACCGTAAGGCTCAGGAAGAGCGTCAGATCGGACGTATGAGGAGACAGGCCAAAATGGAGGCCGTCACATACTTCACACGTGCCATCAACTACATGGACGAAATCCTGAACCCCGACCTTCGTGAGAAGGAGCCGTTCAAACGACTTCTGTCGGCCATCTATCGTAACTGGGTGATGTATCAGTATGACCTCGGCAACCTGCCGCAGTCCATCCCGATCATCGAACTCTATCTCGAACTGGATCAGAATGAGAAGGAATATCCTGCGCATAAGTATCTGTCGCAGTGCTACGCCTTCCAGGAGAACATGATCAAGAGGTACAAAATGGGTACCGAAGATCAGATGTTCCGCTTCCGTTATAAAAAGAACGTGCACCTTCTGCGTGCGACCGAGCTGAAATACGGCAAGGAATCCGCTGAATACAAGCACGTTGTGAATCTCGTCAACCGGGACGAAATCATCTCGGTGATGCCCTGATCCGGGTTCGCACCTCCGGTAATGGAAGGGATCTGGCGCAAGCTAGATCCTTTTCTGTTGCAGCCCGCTAATTCGGGATTCGCGCAGAGTCGCTTTTCGCGATTGACCGAGCTTAACCGCCGATCATGCTGCGTGTATGAAAGCAGCTGTTCTCGGTTCCGGTTCGTTCGGCACGGCCCTGGGCTTCGTTCTTGCCCATAAAGGCTGGGACGTTCTCATCTACGCTCGCAACGAAAGCCTTGTCGCCGACATCAACGAAAGGCACGAGAATACTCGCTATCTTCCCGGACTTCAGCTTCCCGATAACCTGCAAGCGACCACCGATGTCGCCGAGGCGCTTTTTGCCTCGAAGCTCATCGTGTTTGGTATTCCGACGCAGAGCCTCACATCGGTCATCAAGCAGGTGCGCGATCTCTTGCCAGCCGGCGTACCCATCGTATCGGCGGCAAAAGGCATCGAGCAGGGAACACATCGTATCGTATCTGAGATCTTCGAAGAAGAGCTTCCTGGAAAATTCCATAAATCGCTGGCCTATCTGTCGGGCCCGAGCTTTGCAAAAGAGATCGTGCAGAAGATTCCTACGGTCGTGAGCATCGCCTCGAAAAACGAAGAGGTCGCCCTTCAGATTCAGAAGGACTTCTTCTGTTCGTTTTTCAGAACCTACTGGACCGATGATGTCGTCGGCGTCGAGGTCGGCGGTGCGCTGAAAAACGTCATCGCCATTGCAGCAGGCGTCTCAGATGGTCTGAATCTCGGGCATAACTCTCGCGCCGCGATTATCACGCGTGGCCTGGCCGAGATTACGCGCATGGGCAAGGCGAAAGGCGCAAATCCTCTTACCTTTCTCGGCCTATCAGGACTTGGCGACCTTGTGTTAACCTGCACGGGCGAGCTCAGTCGTAACCGAACCGTAGGCTACAAACTCGGCCAGGGCATGACAATGGAACAGATTGCAGCTGAGATGAATCAGGTGGCCGAAGGCGTGGCAACGTCACAGTCCGCCTTTGAGCTTGCAAAGCAGCTCGGCCTCGAGCTCGCCATCACCGAGGCCGTCTATCGCATGCTCTATGAAGGCCTTGATCCGTCTCGCGCCGCCTACGAGCTGATGAACCGCGAGCTGAAAAAAGAGACGTTTTAGAAGTAACAGCTGCCTTACGGACAGCTGTTATTCTGTTCATACGCTCCGATACTGAAGGGGATGGTGCGGGCGATTCCAGAATAATCCACTGGAATTGCCGAGAATAGATCCTTGCCGCCTGCACTGATAGAACAGGGAGTGCTTGCTGAAAGCCTCCAGTCCTTCCCCGCCATATTGATGAAGTTCGGATTCGCTGCGACGTTGTCAGCGGCGACAGCGGCATCGAAGGTGACGGAGCAGTCTGATTTACCGGGTTTGCCCGCGCACATCGCTGTAAACGAATTGATACCCTGAGAGAGATAGGTGGCGCAGGAATAGAAGGCGTTATTTTTGAGAGATGAGGGTAAAGCGCTTCCGCCAGTATACATAATGCAATAGCCTGATGCGCCGTTGTCTGTGAACAGTATATTGTTTTCAATAATACTGCTTCCGTCTGGGGTGAGCGCAATGGCAGCCGTTGACCCGTTTCCTCCGCTGATCGTGTTGTTTTGAATTGTGGCCTTTGTTCCGCTGCCCATTGAAATTCCCGATGAAATACCTGTAGCCGAACCTCCGTGGATCAGGTTATTCCGGATCACAGGATTGGCGCTCGTTCCCCAGATCATAAGGGCTGTGGAGTTTGTTGCTCCTGCCGGCGAGCCAGAAATACTGTTTGCCGTGAGGACGGCCCGGGAATTATACAGATCGACAGCGACCGTCGCCAGATTCCCCGCCGTTATTCTACAGTTCGATATGGTTAACTGAGTGGAGCTACTATCGGAAATTGCTTTTCCTCCGCTCACCGAGGCCCCGTGAATGGAGAAGCCATCGAGAATCGTATCCTGTATTATACTGTTAGAGAGGATCGGTGCCGTGCATGAATAGGAGCTCGTGCATCCATCGACAATACGCGTTTCATAAGCGAGTATATCGCGCGAGCTGAAGTCGTTGCTGAAGCCTCCATAGACCGAAACGCCTTTTTTTAGAACCACAGGGCCGTCAGCTGTCAGGCTTGAAGAGTTCACGTTGTATATGCCTTCAGCGACAAGAACGATATCACCTTCTGAAGCGGCCATGATTGCAGAGAAGATGCGAGATTTTGCAGCTGATGGAGAAAGCCCGTCGTTCGAATCCCATCCTGTTTTCTTTACGTAGTAGACGTTTCCGGTACTGACTGAATAAGTGAACGAGAAAGTGTAAGGTCCGTTGCCCTCTGCATCATAGACTTCAAGTTCCAATTGTTTGTTCATACCCGTGGTCCACATAGATGGGGGGATAAGAGTTACGGTGTCGGCATTAACTTTGCTCCTGGAAAGAATTACAGCGGGATCGATTCCGATGATGCTTCCAGTGGCTGTAGGTGTTTGCATGGATTCCGAAAATTGGATAACGATCGATTGATCGGTTTTGATGAAGTTGCCGGCAGACGGTGAGACTGAAATCACCTGAGGATTCGTCGAGGGTTGCTCATAAGTTGCCGAAACCACCGATGAGGGAGACCATCCAATGCGGCAACCGATCGCCTTGATCGTACGCGTGCCGGGTACTGTAAGCGTAATTGGAGCAGAATATTCGCTTCCCGTTGCACAGTCGGGGTCCGAGCCGTTTGTTGTATAGCGAATAGTTGAATCGGGCGTGCTGAGGCTTAAAGTCACTGAAAGATCTGATGTATACGTTCCAGAAGTCAGGGAAAAGGTCGGAGTTCCTACCGTGCCTGCGATAGTGTAGATGCCTGTTTGAATGGTCGAAGAAGTCATGCCATCTTTGCATGCGATGGCCTTCAGTGTTGTTGTGGAGCTTACTTTGAAGAGACCGGAGTATTGTGTTCCCGTCGAAGGACAAGCCGGTTCTGTTCCGTTATCCGAGTAAAGAACGGTAGCATCAGGCGTGACAGATGTGATCGAGATCCATTGGGATGCACCATAGTTCCCGGGAGCAGGGGAAAATGTCGGCGTCGACACCGTCTCAGGAGAACTCCCGGAGTTTTCTGCCGGCGGTGAGCCTGCCAGTGCCAGCAAGAGCCCCAGTGAGCTTTCGGAGTTCTCTGAGTCAGTGCCAAAGGGGCATGCCGTCGCAGAAATCGAAATAAGAAGAAGCAGGGTTTTCTTGAATTTTGAAACGAACATGGGCATCTCCTGTTACTTGCACAGACATATCATCTCTGGTTCTGCAGTGCCGACAATACTTCTGATGTTGTTATCCAGTAACATACTGGATGTATTGGTTTGCTTGGCAAGTAAAAAATGTCCATAGGGGAGTCATTTTCAGGAAGGAGGCCGTTTTTTTCAGTTCCTGCAAAGAATCAGGCATCATTTGCATATGAAAGAAAAAATGATACGGATCAATTGAAACGAGACTGAACAGTCTGTATCGGCGGTTTGGGAATGGCCCAACTCTCAGGAAAGTCATACCAACGAATGCCTGGAAAAGACAGGTTTTGCTCTGCACAGATGGGGTTTCCACCAGCACGAGATTCTTACCTCCTGGCTCCTCCCCGTGTTGGTTCTTGAGATAGCTTATAGAAATACGGGCGAAGAGAGGTTTGCAGCGGCGCGGCGGACATCCGCGCCGTACACTACAGGAAAGGCTCTTTACTCCGCCACCTTCATCCAGTCCAGCATCGTTGAGGCGTTATAGTATTCGATGTTCTCAAACACTCCCATGTGCTTGAAAATAGCCTGAAGACGCGGCTGCAGATTGCCATAGACGGACTTCGAGATGGAAACGGAGTGAACGGGCGTGCCTCCTTTTTCAAGGTGAGCGACGTAGTTGATGGCCTCTGAGAGTATGGTGCCTTTGTTCTCTTTATAGACGGTTAACCCGTCATGAGCGGCGATGCGCAGGCGCAGCGGTTCGTCGAAGCGGTTACGGCTGCGTGATAGATTGAACAGTACAAGCTGTAGCTGGAGTTCAAGGGCGCAGAAGACGGCATCCTGAACCTTATCGCCGAGATAGAAGGTGACGATGCCGCCGTCGCCGGCCCAGTTCCAGACCTGGCCGTTATGCTCTTTGACGATGCGTTTGAGCATCGTGTAGAAGTTGTTATACACGACTTCGATCTCGGACTTCGGATACTTGATCTGTAGTTGAGAGTTGCCGGCGATGTCGATCGATAGATGGCAGAAGTGATAGACCTCGCCCTCTTTTAAGAAACCCCAGTTGACGGAATCGTCGTCACGGGCCTCGACAAGAGTACCCGTCATGGGATCGAACTTCAATCCCATCGTTCCAAGATTTTGTAAAACGGTGTCAAGGCCCTGAAGCGAGGCGACCCGGCCGATGATGCTTGCGTCCTGATACGAATGCATGTGCACGAGAAGGCTCAGGATATTCGTCAGTAATCCGCGCGAGTCGAAGTGTTTGACGAGCGTGCGGGCGGCCTGGTCGGGGCGCAGCGTAATTCCGAACGGCTCGCCCGAAAGCAGATGTGCCTTGAACTTTGGATCAAGATGACGGCCGAGTATATCTATCTCTTCGATATTGAGATTCTGCGCAACGACGGATATAATCTGGATTTTCAGGGGTTCGGGTATGGTGCTCATCGGATTCCTCTTCTCACACGGCTATCTATGTGTTTTTTTCCCTTTTTTTGCAGAAGGGAATGCCTTACAGTAAAAAAAGCAGAAAATCGACCCCGGCCTCTGTACATAATGAACTGCATTCACACATTGACATAGGCGGATGCAGAAAGATCGGCAATCAGTGCTGCGGGCCGATCAGACGATCTCAGATCCGCTGAAGACGAATCGACCGGCTTCCTCTTCTCCCGGCACGTCAATGCCCGATGAAAGGATGCTCTTCAAAGACTGCTTTGCCCTGTGCAGAGACGACTTCACAGCAGCAGGAGTTCGCTCAAGTACCGCTGCGATTTCTGGAACGGTCAGCCCTTCGAGATCGTGCAGAATAACCGGAATGCGAAGATGCTCGGGTATCTTCTGCAAGGCCGCTTCGAGCATCTTTTCCTTTGCCTTTCTTTCGCATTGAACGTCGGGCTCTGATTCGGCGCCGGCTCGTAGCGATTCGAAGATGCGCTGCGAATCAAACGGATCGACGGTGCGGCGACGAGCCTGCTTACGGCAGTAGTTCAGGCAGACGTTTGTGGTGATGCGGTAGACGAACGTATCAAGCGACGAATCACCGCGAAATCCGGACAGGGCTCGGTCGGCCTGGATCAGCGTCTCCTGCGATACGTCGAGTGCGTCGTCATGGTTGAGAAACATGCGATAGGCGACGGAATAGATCTTCTCCTGAAATCGCCTTACAAAAAGCCGCATCGCCTCGTCACGCCGCTCCTGTTTTACGAGTGTCAGGATCTGTTCGTCGTTTGCATTCATAGGTTCTCCTCAATATAACTGCTGTGAGCGATATCGTCCTGCTCTGTCGAGGCGGAGCGTTCGAAACAGGCGACGCCGAGGCCGACTCCTGGAAGCCTCTCGTAGGCCATCACACGGGCCGTTGCGCGCGATCCCATGGCACCGAGAAGCATGTACAGGTCGCGGAACCATCCTTCGGGCATGGCGCGGTTGATGAGCGCCGGTTCGATGGAATCCATCTCCATGCCGCGGCCACGTTCGAGCAGATCGAGCACATGGCGATCGAAGCGCTCATGCTCGGGGTCGAAGTCATGATCCAGATATGCCTGGAGATCGTGTGAGAGCGAACCCGAAGCCAGAAAGAGAACGCGAAGCCCGCTCTTGCGAACGGCTTCGGCGATGGCACGTCCGCGGCGGAAGGCCTCGACCCTGCATCCGCCTACGGATACGGGAACGACGGGCATCGTCTTATCGGGAAAGAGAAAGTGCATGGGGATCGTCACGGCGTGATCGACGCCATGTCGCTTGAGAGAAGGGAAGAGCAGCATATGATTCGCCTCTTCGACGATGGCTGTCGCCAGATCGGGATGACCGGGAGCGTCGTATTGTAGCTGCACGCGGAATCCGTAATAATCGTGGATGGTGCGGTGATGAGCCGAGCCGTCGACAAGCATCTCATCAGCAAGCCAGTGTGTCGATGCGGCGACGACGACATCGATCTCTTCTTCGAGAAAGAAGTGGCCGAGCGAACGCAGGGCCTGGATGACCGCTCCGCTGCGTCCGTCCTGTTCGTCCTCGAGCAGGGTGGGAGCATGTGGAGCGATGAGGCCGTAGATCTGTCCTTCGCCTGACTGCATATCTATTGGTGTTCTCAAAGCAGAAAGCGATTCGAAAAAAGTCAGGCGAGCTTGAAGCGTTCCGTGTCTTTCTGGATGCTCTGAGCCATTCCACTGAGATCGCTTGAGGCCGCCTTCAGCGAGTTCATGAGCCCGGAAATCTCTTCCATGCTTGCGGCGACCTCTTCGGTGGCCGAGGCGGAGCTCTCAACAAGGCCGGCTACCTGGTCCATCGCTCGCAAGACCTCCGCCGCTTCTTTGCTCTGGCGATCGGCCGATGCTGCGATGGATTGAACGAAATCGTCGACCTTTCCAATCATGCCGTCGATGCTTTCCATCGTGGACAGAACGCCATGCAAGGCGCTTGCGCTTTCATTCATCTCTTTATTGCCGGCGAGGATGTTCGCCGAGGTCGTCTTTGAATCTTTCAGCACGGATTCGATGGTGCGGTGGATGTCTGAAACGGCCTTGCCGGATTCGTCGGCGAGGCGGCTTACGTGCTGTGCTACGACGGCGAATCCACGGCCCGCCTCACCGGCACGTGCGGCCTCGATAGAGGCGTTCAGCGAAAGCAGGTTGATCTCGTCAGAGATATTCTGGATGGTACCGGCGAATTCTCGCACCTGCTCCAGGCTTCTGCCAAGCGCCTGCACCGACTCGGCCGAGCGAGCAAGCTGATTCGATATCTTTTCAAGCCGCTCATCCGATTCTCGCGCAGCAAGGGCCGCCTCGCGAGAGGACTGGCGGACGGCTGCCGATTGTTCTCCCGTTTTGCGGGCGGTTTCCTGTACGGCCTTACCGGTTTTTTCAAGGTCTCCGGCGGCCAGGCGACTGCGGCGGGCATGCTCGCTTAAATCTGCGGACTCGCCGGCCATCTGCTCCATCGTTTTTGATACCTGTTGCGCCGACGTCGTCACCTCTTCTGTGCCGATCTGTAGCTCTCTGGCCGCATAACTGGTCTTTCGGGCCGTCAGAGAGAGCTCGCTCAGAAGCTCGGTCAATCGAATGCGCATCGTATTGAGGGAGCGATAGATCGCGCCGATTTCGTCGTTTCGTTTCTCATCGAGGCCTTCGGTTAAATCTCCCTCTGATATTCGTCCGGCTACGCGAATGCATTCTGCTAACGGAACAAACACGAGCCGTACAAGCCTTGAGGCGGCGAAGACCGAAGCGGCGACGCCGATCAATCCCGTGCCCAGAAAAAATATGAAAAGCAACCGTTTTTCGGCTTCAAAGTTATGGAAATCGATATGAGCGATGATAAGACCGACGGCCCGACCGGAATAGTCTTTAACCGGAATCGTGGCGATGAGCGTGTCGCCCCGCATCGCGGTGCTGTAAGGTCGGTCCTGCCATTCCGTCGAGGCAAGCGATTCAGGAGGATGCGCGTCTTCTTCTGCGGTGGAGGCGAGAAGGGCATCGCCTTTATTCCAGGATGCGCCGTCGACGTCGGTGAAGCGATAGAGAAAATACTCGCCGCCGAGATCGGCCTTCAGATCGGAAAGAAAGGCCTTCTCGAAGTTCTGGGCAAGCTCCACCGACCCGATCGCCTTTCCGTCACGCTTTAACGGAATAACGACGCGAAAGCCGAAGCCTCCCCGGCCTTCTTCAAGCCCGGCCACCGTTTTGCCTTTTTGATTGGCCTCGACGACAGTTAGTCGAAACGATGAAAGGTCGTCGCCGAATTTATCGAGCTGATGCAATCGCAGAAAAGACGTCGCCGGGGCGGTATGAAACTGGAACTGGGCGATGCCTTTTGCATGCAGGTCCTTCCATATCGGTACGGTCAGAGTCTGCAAGCGTTGCCGATCTCGATCGGCAAAGGCATCCAGCACTCTGTCATCGTTGATGATAGGAGAGAGGGCCAGTTCCGTCGATCGCAGCATGGAGGCCATGCGAGCCTCCGTTGCAGCGGCAAGGTTATGCGCCATGGCCTCTCTGTGAAGATCAATAAGGCGACCCATCCCGTAAAGGGCCTGCACAGAATAGATCAGCGTTAGGATTCCCGTGATAGCAAGCAATCCGAGAATCATTTTATGTCGAATGGAAAGAGAGCGCATCTGCATATCGCCGCAGATTCGAACGCGGCGATATGCAGGCAATCATTTACGGATTTCGCAGCCTTAAAAAAGCTCGTCGTCAAGCCCGGTTTCGATCGTGCCGCGGGGCCCTGTATAACGAATCCGATCGACATACCATGCATCCAGCGGCGCCGATTTCCCTTTCGCCTCAACCGTGATCGGATGCGAGATAAGTATCTGATCTTCCATAAGCCCCACCGTTGATTTCGATACGATGACGGCTCCAGGGCGGCATGATTTCTCAAGGCGGGAGGCGATATTCACCGAGTCTCCGATTGCGGTGAAATCCATGAAGTCATCCGTTCCGATGCTGGCGAGGATGCACGGTCCCGTATGGATGCCGATACGCACGCGGATCTCGCTTGAGGCATCTTTCATGCCTATAAGGTTGAGAATCTGAAACTGCTTCTGCATTTCAATACCGGCGCCGACGGCCCTGACCGGATCTTCAAACGTAGCAAAGAGAGAATCTCCCATGAATTTGTTCACATGGCCGCCCCAGTGCAGGATAACGGAACTGGTGGCGCCGATGCTGAGGTTGAGCATATGCACCGTTTCATCGGGCGTGCGATTTTCGGCCCAGGAGGTGAAGGAGACGAGGTCGGCAAAGAGAAAGGTCAGCGTGGCCTCTCTGTTGGGAATGAAGTCAAGCTCCTGGTCGGCCGCATCTCTGATATGGTGGATGAGGCCTGGAGGAATGTACTTTCGCAAAATCCTGCGCATACGCGCGATTTTTGCCGGATCTCGAACTTTATGAGAAGGAGCGTGGTGCTGCATGGGTTGCCAGCCTTTTTCTTTATTTTATCTTGTGAGTCTCTACAGGCTATCTCAAAAACTAACGCCAGTAGAAGCCATTTTAGAGATGGCTCCTACTGGTGTGCCAGTGTCTGGTTTTGATTTTGTGCGGTGCCTTTTCGGTGTCAATCTGCTTCTGACCGGTTCTGATTGTTGACAGGCTGGATCGTCGGTCTGAAATGCTCTCAGTTTATGGAATTCAATCAAACCTCCGTAGAATATGCAGACGGCCGCGGCCGGCCTGTCCTTGAAGAGATGACTCCGCGGCAGATCGTCGATGAACTCGATCGCTATATCGTGGGACAGAAGGCGGCGAAAAAGGCCGTCGCCCTTGCGATCCGCAACCGCATGCGCAGGCAGCGCATTACAGATGCGGCTCTTCAAGAAGAGATTCACCCGAAGAATATTATCATGATCGGTCCGACGGGATGCGGTAAAACTGAGATCGCCCGTCGACTGGCCCGTCTAACCGGAGCGCCTTTTATTAAAGTAGAGGCGACGAAGTTCACCGAGGTCGGCTATGTCGGTCGCGACGTCGAGTCGATGATCCGCGATCTTTTGATGAATGCGATTAACGTTGTGAAGCGCGAGGCCAGCGAAGCGGTCGAAGAACAGGCGGCAAAACACACAGAGGAACGTCTGCTGGATTATCTGATTCCTGATTCGCGCGCCGAATCGAAAGGGCCTTCTGATCCGATGAATCTCTTTCGCGCTTTCTCTGACCTTTCTAAGTTCGGGCAGCAGGTTCAGTCGGGCATGCAGGCCGAGCAGGAGAAGCAGACGGCATCGGGCGAAGAAGAGGAGCGTCGTCGTCGCCTTCGTGAGCTGATGCGCGAAAAGCTCAGGTCAGGAGAGATGGATCGTCGCGAGATTGAGATCGAGGTCGAGATGCCCGGCATTCCTATGATTCAATTGAGCAACGCTCCGGGCGGCGAAGATTTCGATTCGCAGATTCAGAACATGCTCGGCGATATGCTACCGAAGAAGCGCAAGAAGCGTCGGGTAACGGTCGAAGAGGCGAGAAGGATCATCCATCAGCAGGAGTCCGACAAGCTCATCGATCCCGACCGCGTGCAGTCCGAGGCGATCAAGCGCACGGAGCAGATGGGCATCGTCTTTCTTGACGAGATCGACAAAATCGCCGGACGTGGAGCGCAGGGGCCCGACGTATCGCGCGAAGGTGTGCAACGGGACCTCTTACCGATCGTCGAGGGTTCGACGGTGAACACGCGATACGGTGCGGTGCGCACCGATCATATTCTCTTTATCGCCGCCGGAGCATTTCATATGTCGCGTCCGGCCGATCTGATTCCCGAGTTGCAGGGTCGCTTTCCGCTGCGCGTCGAGCTTGAGAAGTTAACGCGTGACGATTTCAGGCGCATCCTGACCGCTCCCGAGAATTCGATGACGCGGCAGGCCGTAGAGCTGCTTGCCGTCGAAGGTATCACGCTTACATTCACCGACGACGCCCTGGATGAAATCTCGGCGATGGCCTATGATCTGAACGAGAAGACCGAGAATATCGGCGCTCGCAGGCTTTATACGATGATGGAACAGCTGCTTGAAGACGTTTCCTTTGACGCTCCGGAGAGACAGGGAGACGATCGCAACGTCGTTATCGATAGGGCCTATGTGCAGGCGCGCCTGAAGGGCATCGTCGAGAACCGAGACCTCAGCCAGTACATTCTCTGAGGCGCTGTACCCGGTATTCATTATGAATGAAGAAAAGACAGCGAACACAGGGCCAGGCACCGGGCATCCCACATTTGATCGTTTTCTCGATCGATGGCTGCATCGATTCGTGCCCGATGAAGAGCCGGGTGAACCCGAAGGCCCGGCAGCGAAGTCTCACTTCAATGCCGTGATGCTCTTTTTGAAAGCGCTTCCGTGGTTAACAGGGATCGTTTTCCTTATCTCGCTGAAATGGGACGTATCTGGTTCGTGGAATTTGCCCTGGCGCGATACGCCCGTCATGCTCGACGGCCTGATTCGCATGGTTGCCGTCACCGGTCTTGTCGGATTCGGAACGAACTACATCGCCATCAAGATGCTCTTTCATCCGCGAAAGAGACGGCCTCTGCTCGGCCAGGGTCTGATACCGGCAAGCAAGCAGAAGATCGCCCGCAAGCTCGGCGAGAGTATCAGCAAAGAGATCATCAACTCCGATCTGATTTTGAAGCAGGTAAAACAGGAAGGCCTGGTGCGTCGCCACATGCAGAGCTTCAATCGGTCGATGCGCGAAACGCTGGCCCTGCCGGAGTTTCGCGACGATCTGTTGCGCATGCTCGAGCATTATCTCAATCGCATTATTAAGTCCGATGAATTTCGATCCAGCATGCATGCCTTTGTGAAAGGATTCGATTTTGAAGGTCTGGGCGGGCTTGAAAGCGGTCTTTTGAAAATCTACCGTTTTATAGGCGGAGACCGCGAGATCGCCGATCGTATTCTCGAAGCTCTTGATTCGATGACCCTGTCACTGGACCATCATGAAAAAACGCTGAACGAGTATATGGATCGTCTTCCTGACTGGATCGAATCAAATGATGATTTTGTTGAAGACGTTATCCTGAATACGGTTATCTTTCTCGTAGAGCGTATCAATATTCAGAACATTGTAACGCGCAACCTGGAAGGATTCGACGAAATGCGCCTCGAGAAGCTTCTTCTGTATTCGACATCCGATCAGCTCGACTATATTCAGTATCTCGGTTGCATCCTGGGTATTCTCGGCGGCCTGTTTATCTGGCTTCCTCTGGAGTCCTTTATTCTGTTCGGAGCCGCCGGAGCAGGGCTATTTCTGATCGATGCGACTCTCATGCGTTTGAAAGGAGATCGATGAATCCGTATCTGAAATCCATGCCGCCTGTGCCCGAAGACTTTAATGCGGCGATGATGACGGAATCGGCGAGCACGGTCAAACAGCTCGTGCAGCAGCACAATTCGTTAACCTATATCGATTATATTGAACGCCTCCCTGATTATCGCATAATGCAGAGAGATCTGAAACAACGAGGCCTTTCGCCGACCTATGTCGCTCCTGTGCTCTGGATGCTCGGACAGAGCTATGAACTCTTACCGGTACCGATTTCGCCCGAAACCGATCGTTTTGACGATGTTCACTTTCTCTATAACAGCTCGGCTCTGATTGACGCCGTTCTGCGAACGCTGGCGCAGGAAGTCGGCGTTCTCTATCAGAAGTTGAACGGAGCCGCTGCCGACTTTACGCGCATCCACTCCATAAGTAAGAACTCCGCCTTTTATTACGAAATGACGGACGATCACCGGAAGCTTTACGTGCAGTGCAAAATCCTGACCGTGGTAACGGACTACCGTGAGATGTTTCAGCGTGACGGACACATGATGGATCCGGCGAAGGTTCAGGAACGTCGCAATGCTGCCATTGCCATGCTTGAGCGTGCTTCCAGCCGGGGCGATGCGTCGCCGCCCGTGCAGAAAAAGAAGGTCGAAGAGGAGCTTCACTTTACGATGTCTGGCCTGCAAGAGGTCATACCCGAGTCAATCGACCCGGACGTCTCAGCCACAGGAGTCCGCGCATCAATTGAAGGCAACCCGCGAAGAGCCGTCGACCAACCCGATTGGAAGCAATTCGAAGCGGCTCAGAAAAGCGGATTCACATGGGATATGGTCATGCGTACGTTCGGGCCGAACATGGTCATCCGTATTCTTTTACGCCGTCAGGATTATGATCAGTTGCTATCGATGATCGAGGCCGACTTTATCAACGATCAGGCCGAGCTGCGCTTCTGCCGTGAGAGCATGGATAAAATCAAACAGCATGACGACGTCCTTTCTGACAGAGAGGAGAGCTACTGGCGTCTCTTTCAGTATCTGAAGGCGCGGGGCGTTTAGCCGTCACAATCCGTTTCTTCTGTTCGCTGCTGATCTCCGTAGTGCAGATGATTCTGTATTTTTTCCATAAGCGACACCGGTATGTGCACTCCGCTCGAACCGAGACGGACGCGATATTTCTCAAAAGAAAGCTGATGTGGAAGCGATCGCGTCAATCCCTGAAATACGTTATCGAGCTCGGGTTGCATGGCCTCGATCAGGGCCTGATTCTGTAACAGGGCGCGATGAAACGGACGTAAGACGCGAAGATTGACGCCTCTGCAGATCGATCGATAGAAGGCAAAACGAAAGGCGACGGAGCTTTCGGGAACAGGCTTCTGCAATTCGATCTCAAGCTGGCCGAGGTTGATGCAGTCGATGACCTGCGTGTTGTATGGCTCTTTCACATACTCCGTCATCAGCGTCTTTAAAATAAGGTTTTCGATCTGCGGCAGGGTGTGGCAGTTCTTCGGATCGCAGTCGCCTGTATAACCGTTCTCGCATCTTATATAGAGAACGAAGTCGACATCTGACGCCGATTCGGCGACGCCGAAATTCACCGACCCGACAAAGTCGAAAGCGACGTCGTAACCGGCATGAAGCAGCATACGAGCAAACCGTCGGAAGTCGCGCATACGGTCGCGGCTAACTCCCGTCTCGTAGGTGCGGAAGTATCGCTTGATTTCGTTGAACTGCTTGATCAGCGCATGATCGGCAAAAGGCGGTCTCATAGATCGATCACCGTTCCGTTCCGGTCGCGCAAAAAGAGACCGAGGTCGATGGACGATTCGGCGGCGTCTTTCATCAGCTCGCCGACAAGTCGGTTCTCATCTCTTCGCACATGAAGCAGGTCGCAGATCTGATTGCCTTTCAGCCTCTTTAAAAAGATCTCCTGCACGCTTCGCGAATCCGTATCGATCAGAATCTCTGCGAAAAGTCCGCCGTGCTGAAAGCCGTAAGGCGAATCGACACCGCCGAAATTCGACGGATTCATGAGCACCGTTCCGTCGCTTTTCATCATCACACCATAGTCCTCGTGCACGTGCCCTGACAGCACGAGCGTCGCCGGATGATCGTCCAGATAGTTACGGATGCCGTTTGATCCTACGTGGCCGAGCGTGGGAATACGGTCGAAGTAGCCGTAGGCAGGGTTATGCAGCACAAGTATGTCGGGCTCCACTTCAACGAAGAAGTCGTAAGGCTCGGAGTAAAATTCCACTCCGCGGCCGGCCTCCTGATATGGAACGGCCAGTTTCTCGGGAATTCCCGATGTGGCGATCGGAGCGCCGCCGTAGCCGGCAAGCGTCAGATTCTCGAAATACATCGTATTTTTATGCAGGTTGCGCGACGAAAGGGCCGTATAACGCAGGTCGATGTCGTAGTTTCCGGGAAGCACGAAAGACGCGGCGTTGCCGTACTTGCGAATCAGGTCTTCAATCATGCCGTATTTTTCTTTCATCGTGCGCGAGGCCCGATGAAAGAGGATGCGGTATTCGGCGGCCTTGAGAACGGTTTCGGCCGGATAACCTCCCTCGTTGTTACGAAGAATCTCGGTCGCCAGATCATAGGGAACGATCGAACGGCCTTCTTCTTTAGCAAGGGCGTAGAATTCTTCCTGTAAACAGACGAATTCATACACCTTCATGTCGTCATAGAAGGCATGATAGAGGATGTCGCCTGAAAGAAGATAGAGATCGGCCTCGGTCTTCGTAAGAAGAACGCGAAGCTCCTTCAGGGCGTCATGAATATCCGTTGTATAAACGATTCGAATCACAGGCCTCTCCGGCGCAGATCGTCGATCTCTCTGGCCATCTTGCGGCGAAAGGTATCGGCGGTGAAGCGCAGCACATTCTTGCGAAACTCCGATTCGCGAAAACTCAGTCCTTCGAAACGATCGAGAGCGTCGTTTAGCGATTGCGCATTCTGCTCTTCAAAGAAATACCCCGTCTTCTGATGGACGACCGTTTCCAGTGCTCCGCCGCGGCGAAAGGCGACTACGGGGCATCGCCGTTCCTGGGCCTCGACGGGAACGATTCCGAAATCCTCGACGCCCGGAAAGATGAGGGCGCGAGCCTTTTCGAAAAGCTCCCTCGACTGATTCCGATCGGGGCGATCGATGAATTCGATCTTCGCTTTGCCTGCAAGCTCCTGTAAACGAGCCTTTTCAGGCCCGTGACCGGCAACAACAAGCCTTCGCCCGCTTTCCTTGAAGGCCTTAACGGCAAGATCGATCCTTTTATAAGGCACCATCGCTCCGTATACAAGATAGAAGTCTTCTCTTGTCGAAGCGGGTGCAGTACCGAACGTCTCGATGCAGGGCGGATGAATCACGACTGATTCTCTTCCATAGAATCGTCTTACGCGTTCCCCCACGAAAGAAGAGTTCACCACATACCGGTCCACGCGATGCGCCGACGCTGCATCCCACATGCGCAGGTAGTTCGCGAAAAACGGGATGACGAACTTCTGTGTCAGGCCGCGGCCCGGGAAATATTCTCTGTACATATCCCACACATAACGCATGGGGCTGTGTACGTACGAGATATGCGGAACGCCGGGCGGAACGATCGCTCCTTTCGTCACACAATGCGAGCTTGATATGACAAGATCGAAGCCGTGAAAGTCGAATTCTTCGATCGCCGTGGGGAAGAGCGGCAGATAATGTCTGTAGAAACGTCCGCGCAGAGGGAGTCTGTCGATGAAGGACGTATGTATCGGTCGACTTTCGATACGATCCGAGCAGCTGCCCTTCAGATGCAGGAGAGTGAAAAGCTCGGCTTCGGGATACAGGTCAAGCAACGCTTCGAGCACCGCTTCGCCGCCGCGCATGCCCGTTAACCAGTCGTGCAGGATGGCCACCTTCGGCGACGCTGTTCCGATCTTTATCGTCATATAAAGAACAAAAACATCATACCGTCCTGTCGTTGAAAGAGAAAAATCTGGTAGACTGGCATCGGTATCTGCGCGAGCGTCGTATCCCTATGGGGGAAAGGCATTTTGATCTGAAATCCGCCGACGGCACGAAGCTTCGCGCCACGGCATGGGAGGTTGACTCTCCGTCAGCCTGTGTTCTCTGGGTGCACGGTTTTGCAGAGTATCGCACCCGTTATGATGAGTTTGCCCGGTATTTGAACGGACTCAAATACTCCTTTGTCGCGCTCGACCTGCGCGGCCACGGCGACTCCGAAGGCAAGCGCGGCTTCATTCGCAGCTTCGACGAGTATCTGGCCGATCTTTCGGCTCTTGTCGACTGGTCGAAAGGCATGGTTCCAGCGCCGCTTGTTCTCGGGGCGCATTCTATGGGCGGCCTTGTGCTGGCACGCTACCTGGAACGCGGAGAGTTTTCTCGTCCTGTCGAAGCGGCCGTATTCTCGGGGCCTTTTATGGGCGTCGGTATGCCGGTGCCGGCCTGGAAGCAGAAGCTCGGCGCTTTTATGTCAAAGATTATGCCCGGTCTTTCGCTGCCCTCCGGCCTTGATCCGGCGCTGATCAGCACCGATAAAGAGCTGGTACAGGCCTACGCAAGCGATCCGAAGATATTCAAGATTGCCACGGCGCGCTGGTTCACAGAGATCCTGAAGGCGCAGGATAAGGCCATCGCCGAAGCCGGTCGCATTCGATTGCCCGTGCTTCTCTGTCAGGGCCTTGGCGATCAGGTTGTCAGCGTCGCCGCCGGGCGACGGTTTTATGACGGCCTCGGGTCTGAGGATCGTACCTATCAGGGCTTCGAGGGGTTGTATCATGAAATCCTCAATGAGGTCAGGCCTGCTCGCGAGCAGGTGTATGCGACTTTCGGGAACTGGTTAAAGAAGCGGTTTCCCGGTTAAGCAGGAAGTCGCGAAAGATCGTTTGTTCGCGGATGGATTCGACCTGTTTATAAATTGAGATTGTTGGAATGGAAAAAGACTGGCAGCAGTTAGTTTCGCGGGCCGCAGAGCAGGCCGTCGTTTACAGGCATCGTCTGCATTCGCGGCCCGAGATCGCCTTTGAAGAGCGCGAAACCTCTGACTATGTGGCTGAAACGCTCAAGAGCTACGAACATCTTCAAGTTCACAGAGGTCTGGCCGGAACGGGTGTCGTCGCCGTTCTCGGTGAAGGCGGGCCCATGATCGGGCTTCGCGCCGAGCTCGACGCCCTGCCGATGCAGGAGCATAACACCTTCGCGCATCGCTCGCAGATACCAATGCGGATGCATGCCTGCGGACATGACGGCCACATGGCAATGCTGCTTGGCGCCGCTCGCGTTCTCTCGCAACTGCACGGGCAATCGCCGTTATCCGGCAGAGTCTGCTTTATATTCCAGCCCGCCGAAGAGAACGAAGGCGGAGCGCGGCGCATGATTGACGAAGGATTTCTCGATCGGTTCCCATTACAGTCGATCTATGCCATGCATAACTGGCCGGGCATGCGCGAAGGCGTATTCGGATTAAAGATCGGCCCTATCATGGCCGCCTATGATCGCTTTGATATAACGATCCGCGGAACGGGAGCGCATGCGGCGATGCCTCAGAACGGATCCGATACGATCCTTGCCTCGTCGGCCCTGGTGCAGGCGTTACATTCCATGCAGTCGCGAAAGAGCCCGATGGAGCCGGCCGTTCTTTCGGTGACCTCGATTCACGGCGGAGAGGCCTACAACATTCTTCCCGATAGCGTTTCGCTTCGCGGAACATTGCGAACGTTTGATCGCGCGACACGTGAGTCGTTGCTTTCGCGAACGCGACATATCACGACGGGGATCGAAAGTGCGTACGATGTACGCATAGACTTCGCCGTAACCGAAGGATATCCGGCGACGGTGAACAGCGAACAGGAAACTCTCTTTGCCAGAGACGTGGCCGTTGCCCTGGTTGGAGAAGAGAACGTGGTCTTTCCCGTCGTGGCCGATACCGGCAGCGAAGATTTTTCCTGCTTTCTGGAAAAGGTGCCCGGTTCGTATGTCTGGCTTGGCAACGGTCCGAAAGCAGGAGGGTGCACGCTTCATAATCCGAATTATGACTTCAATGATAGCCTTCTGAAAACCGGAATAGGCTTCTGGACGGCTCTCTCGCGGGAATTTTTTCGACGGATGTCGGTATGATTGTGAAAATGCACTCGATTATGTATGGTTATCGGAAGTTGAAGGCGCAGATTCGCGTAGAGAAGGGCATGCCAGGGCTTTATGTCGATGAGATGGGATACATGAGCCCGCTTGAATGTATCAAGCAGGGAGTGGATTTCGAGCAGATCAGCGAGGGCGAGCGGCAGATGTTAAAGAGAGCCGGCTATCGATTTCGCGATTAGGCTTTTTCTGCAAAAACGTATTTTTTTTTCTTGCAGGGAAAATTGCAGTGGTTTAATATACGACATTAAAAGTGATTTGTTGATGCAACTCTCCAACCGAACGACAGGCGTTGCGCGAAAGCAAATGGCCGGTCGGGGGAACGAGAGGAGCTGAGGCAGATTGAACTGGAAAACGAGACCTCAGGAATGTAAGGGAATCGGAATACGCTTGAAACATCCGCCCGACGGGCATCTGAAATACTAACATCAGAAGTAATCAAGCAGACCAGTAAAAACGGCAGAAGATCAGTAGAATAGAGATAAGGTAAGAATCGGAGGAATCGTATGGCGATGGGTCAATTTCCCAAAAGTCCTAACAAGGTGGATCCCATTATTCCCAGTGCTGTGGCTTCCCGCACGTCGCTCGTCTGGGAAGGTCGGAATAAAATTCAGGAATCGAAAAAGATTATCGATGATACGAGCAATCGTGTCAAAAATTTTATTCAGACAAAGCTTCCCCCTGAAGTAGTAAAAGACGTAGATATCATGGCCTCGATCGAGGATAAGATCTACAATTACATCAACCAGGCCTATGTGAACATGTTCAACCGTTACACAGTTACGGTTGAAGACGAGATGGTGAAGAAGGTTCGGGACTTCATCGACAAAGAAGAACTCCGCGCTCTTGCTCGATATACTCCGCGTGAAATCGTTGAGATCCTCGATAAGCTGGCCGGCGCCGACAAGTTTAATACCGGTGAAGTTGAAAAGTCCATGGTGAACATGTACGGTCACCTTCAGGGCCATATTCAGCGCGGTATGAACGACCTCGAAAACGAAACGAACTCCATCCTGCGTCAGAAAACCGACGTTGGTGCCTTCGTTCGTGGTGAAAACGCCTACTCCATCGTTAAGTGCGTGTTCAAAGATAACCTGTACAAGCCGAAAACCGTAACCGACATCAAGCTTTCCATCAACATACTGGATTCCGAGCTGATTTCGCCGATCTTCCACTATCAGACGACTGTTGAATTTCTGCTGAAAGACACGCTGGCCAACCATATCCAGGAGCTGATCGAGCGTGAGATCGAGAAGTTGAAAGAAGAGATCATCGACTCCGGTCGCGCCGAACTCACCGACGGCGAGATCATGTTCGAGAAGATCAAGGCTGTCGATCGTTTCACCGACGACAACAACTCCGATCCGAATTCACGCCGTTATTCGATCCTGGCGAAGAAGTTCATCGACAAAATCGAAGGACTGCGCGCTGAAATCGATCAGGATGACTACGATCCTTTGAACATGCGCGAGCAGATCAAGGCGATCATCGACGATGAAAACATCCGTAACCGCGGTTTTAACACGGCCGTGAATACGCTGACATCCATTCTCGATACGTCGAAGCTCGGCTATCAGGTCTGTGATAACAAGAAAAACGCCCGCGATTGCTATATCCGTGAATACGAAGATGAGGACGAAACTCAGCTTCCCGACGAACGCTATGCAATCCGTCTGGTTTATTTCGATCAGGCCCAGATTCGCGAGCTGAAGCGTGTATATGATACCCGTATGGGAGCCTTCGTACGCGAAGTCGAGTCCGTATGGGACGTCGTTGAAGAACTGTATCAGCGTCGTAAATCGTCTTTCTTCGGTCTCAAGAAAACCGTTCTCGATTTCGAAGATCTGGCGAACAACATTATGTCCAAGCGCTGGGTGAAAGACCGCGGCGAGCTGATGAGCGACCCCGACGAGATCCGCTGGGACAAACTGCGCTTCCGTGATCAGATCAACACCTTCGTCGAGAAAAACAACCGTACCTACACCGTAGAGGTTCGTAACACAGCGCAGCGTCTGCGTCATCTGAAGGATCGCCTTCAGACCATGTATGGCTATCAGAACCCCGTAGAGCGTGTTGTTTGCGACGAGCGTCTGAACCTGCTCGAACAGCAGTTCAACAAGTTCATCTACGAAATCAACCCGCATCACCTGCAGCCGGGCCTTGTACTGGACGTCGATATCAGCACAAGCAAGCGCAAGCAGTATATGATGAAGGGAATGGCGAACGTTCTGAACGAGTTCCTGCATGGCGTATCTAAAGGCTTTGCCGATGCCGCCTTCGCAACGTTCAAACGTCGTCGTTCGACCGTACGTGATGATTCCGAGATGGCGTTTGGTGAGATCACTGAAGATGCGCACCATAAGGCGATCAGCACGCAGTATGCGTCGCAGACCGTCGAATCTTCATCGTCGTCGGAGCCATACAGCCCACCATCGCTTCCGTCTGAGCCTGCATCAAGCCAGGAAAGCGGAGTGAGGGGATCGGCTGATGTGACGCCGAAGTCCTACGACGACAAATTGAAAGATATGGGGCTGAAAGAGCTCTGAAATTCCGAGGGGCCCGGGCAGCCGGGCCTTTTTTATGAACGTATCTCGTTCATAAAAGCTATCATTTTTATACCCTAAACCTAATCAGGAGCAAGACGTTGCAAGCCAAGATATTCCATGCCACAGGAAAGCGTGTCGCCTACAACAGACTACTCAAGCATATGATCGTCACAACGACGATCGTCGACCGTTTTGAGAAGGGAGAGAACCTTGCCGATATCCTGAACGGCATGCTTGATGCCGGTTCGCTCAACGCCGATCAGGTACCCGCGATTCTGAATATCATCCTGGTAAGCCGTGCGGCCCTTCCGTATCGCTCCATGAATCTTCCCGAGACCGTAGCGTCCTTTTCGAGTCTTTCTGAGCAGTTCTCGAAGTGGAACGCCCTTGACCTTGTAGCGGCCTACTATCATCCAACGTTCGGCATTCAGCTTGTGAACCCGGCGCGGCCGGAACACTGGCAGCGTGTCCACGAATTGAAGCGTGACGAACTCGTCGTCGTATATGCGCGTGCTAAGAACGGCGGCAACGATGTTGCGCGCAAAGGACTGGATGCCTTCTTCTCCGTCCTTTCGGGTAAGTCCGTCGGCGAGGATGCTGCCTTTGTAATGGTTGAAGCTCCGAAGCCGGCCCCGGTGGCCCCAGCTACACCTGCCGCCCCGGTCAGTCAGGCTCCTGCAGCACCAGCTGCTCCGGCGGCGCCCGCAGCACCGTCACGTGCGTCGCAGATGACGCCGAAATACTCCGTACAGGTTTCGAACGAGCTTTTCCATAATGGAAACGTAGAGGCCTGGAAGAATATTATTGAAGCCTATCATGCGAAGTATCCGAACTGTCGCGTGATCGTGTATCATGAAGGCGAGCTAATTCAAGATTTGAACTCCCTCTTCAAATGGGGAAAGGTGAAACATGGCGGAGTGATCATGTTTCAGGTTGCCGGGTCCGACATTAAGGGCGTATCTCGACTGCAGAGATATCTCTACGAAGGGGCCTCACCGAGATTTGAGGCCTTTCTTAAAAAGGATATCAACAAAATCCTTAACCTGTTCTGAGAGGCACAATGTTCGCGGATTATTTTCTGGATCAATCCCGCCAGCTGCAGGGAGCGCTGCACGAGCGTCTGGAGAAGCGGGGGGTGCAGCTGCCTTCGAAGCAGAAAGATGTTCGGGTCTACAAAGAGCTGTATGATTTCTTCAAAGATCATCTGCCCGGTGGATTCTCGTATGCGGTCGGAAAAATTCGAAACCGCAAACATCTGCTCAATAAAAGCTGCGATCTTTTGATCTTCAAAAAATGGTGCAAAAAGTTTTTCGAAATGACGGGCGGGTATGTGCTCGCCGATCAACTGCACTGCTTCATCACCATTGAAACCGATCTCAACACGGCGCAGGTTTTGAATCATGCGGCGCTTACCGAGGCCGTAAAGACGATGTATGCGGCTGATCGTGAACTCGACGAGAATGCAATCGTTCCCGTTTATTCCGTGCTTTTCAGCTACAAATCGTCCATACCGCTTCTGTCGCACAGAGTCGCTCTTGAAGACGCGTCGCGTGAGAAGGATATTCCGATCACTCGCGAAACGGACATGATCGTCGTCATGGATCAGGGGTTGATTCTTAAAGATTGGGAAAACGGCGGAGTCTACCGCGGGATTGAAACCGGCGAAGATACATTGATGTGGTTTTATATACTGATGCTCGAATACCTCGACCGCGATGGAAGCCTTGGTTTTGATCCGCGGTCGTACGTGAAGATGCAGAAAGAATACAGAGAGTATTGAGAGGATTACGAAGAGCAGTGTATTCTGCCGTCGTCCTTGAAATATGAAGAAAGAAAGCTCCCGCAACCTGGAGCACCGGAGGGATACAGTGAAACAGTCTTACGCAATACTGAGCGTGCTGCTCGCCGGCTTAATGACACTCTCCTGTGCTAAAGAGAAGGAGAAAGAAGTCGTTCCACCGGCTGATTTTTATCTTGTGATCGATACGTCCGGTTCGATGGCGAGCGGAACGATGAAGCGAGTAAAAGAGAAGTTGCCCGCTCTGCTTGAGTCTGCACGCGAAGGAGACCGCATTCATCTTCTGCAATTCGATGAAAAACCGCAGACGATCGGCGAATACACGATTCGATCCGCTGAGGATCGCCGTACGGTGGAGAAAGCGATCCTTGATCTGAAGCCTTCGGGCGCTTATACCGACATCAAGCAGCTGATCGCTTATCTTAAAGAGAACACCCGTTCGACGAATTCTTCGGCAAAGCAGTACATAGTGGTCCTTTCAGATGGAATCGACGATCCGCGTCCGGGCCGAAAATCGCTCAAGGACCGAGTCGAGCTGAAAGAGTATGAAGCGACCGAGAAGCTTCCCGTGCAGGAGCCTTACATCTTTTACGTCCATCTCGGCGATAAAACCAGCGTCGCCGCCGAAGAGGGCCTGAAAGAAGATTTGAAGGACCTTTCCACTGAAGTCAAAGTCGTGAAACCCACCGATGCCGCCGATGCAGGTCTTGACGAAGTCAAGAAAGACATAGAGGCGACCCGCCCTCCCGCCGAAACGCCCTGGTGGCAGGCTTTATGGGCAAAGGCAAAGGCGCTGCCACTCTGGGTCTGGGGTTGTGTCGCAGCGGCGCTACTTCTGCTCCTGCTGCTTCTCCGTCGCGCATTTCGAACGATCAAACCGCTGGAAGGCATCCTATCCTTTTACGAGGCCACAGAGCATCCGTCGATGGCCCGTGAGGTCAATCTGCATAAATTTCGCAGGGACGATCTGACGATCGGTTCGCAGGCGGGTGCCGTCATCCGCATCAAGGACAGCGCCTTCCCGGCACAGATCCGCCTGAAGGCGAAGAGATCGGGTAAAGACTTTCTTTTTGGATTCGCTAAAAAGGATTTACAGCGTATGGAATTCCTCGTACAGAAAAAAAGAGGCTTCATTTCATCAGGTGATCGATTCCGGATAGCTAACTACACATTCGAGTACAGCCATGGCACAAAGAAATAAAACAATCAACCCCCTTGAACTGCGGGGAACGGAGCGAGTCTTTCAGATCGACCGTGATACGATTCTGATCTATACGGGATTGCATTTACAGGATGTCCGTCCGTTCTCGAGGATCGGGGCGGGCTTTCAGCTTCCTGCTCATCTGCTTCCCTATATCGAACATGTCATACTGCCCGAGAATCATCTCTGGAATACCGGCGTGGAAGATGCCTGGCTTCGCGCCGGCATCGATCTCGGCGCAGGAAAGCTGACCTACGTTGGCAGCAAAGAGCGTGTGACGCAGCTGAACCGGTACTTCGATATCGAAGGTTACATCAAACAGAAAGAGAAAGAGGCTCGAGAGAAGGCCAGAGAGAAAGGTCAGGATCGCAAAAAAGGCGAGGCGCCGACTGAGCTGCCTGTAAAATACGAGGTCTATCAGGCCCCGCAGCGCGGCGAAGATGTGAAGAACAAATGCCTGATCACGTATCTTGCCACCGGAGACTATCAGGTTTCTGTGGGCAGCAGCAAGGTACTTGATTCGGGCTCTTACTTCCGCGCTCGTCTGGGCATGGATCGCGAGTATGCCCTCATGTCAAAGGTGCTTGCGAAAAGCGTGCAGCCGGCCTCAAAGGGCTTCGGTTTTATACCGTTTGCCTCTGAAGAGCATTGCTCCGCTCTCTGGAACTTTAACGGATCACTGCTTTTCAACGAGCCCGTTCCAGAATATCACTATCGTCTTTTTGAAATCGGCATTGATCCTGATCGTGTTTCGATGGGAATTTCGGGCTCGGTTTATCAACCAGGTCTCATCGAGCTCATGCGTCGTGCCGATGTTACGGGACGCGTTGTCGGAATTTCGGCTCCTGACTCTGAAAAACTCGGCCTGGTGAAGCGGATCTTTAACTTTGCACAGCCGAAGTTCTTCTCTGAAGGCGGAGCGCTGCCGCTGGCCCGGACGGTATCATTCTTTGAAAGCCGCACCAGGTCTCATGGCGCATTTGTGTTCCGTACGCGAGAGGATGCCGAGCATCCGGTGCAGGTGCTCTTCCCATTCCTGAAAACGAAACCCTCTCGATCCTTTGACTTTGTAAAGGGCCCCTATGACCTTGAGATGACCGTTGTTGACGACGCCTCTCAGCTGAAAGAAGAGGGAGCCGCTCAGGCGACGCTACTCAGCCGCGGTATGATCGCCGAAAAGGCGTGGAAAAAACTGAGCCTGGGGCAGGGACAGTATCCGGCCGTTCCAGGCTGTGAGTATCAGTTCCGTCAGGTTCTGTCTACCGATGAATGGAGCGACGCGGCGCGAGCCGTTCTTGCCGGCACGGAGTTTGAGGCCCCAGTTCTCGATATCATCGGCAATATCGCTATGGCGACCGATCTGACGGCGATTCGCGACAGCCTCTATATCATCCGGACGCAGCGTGTTCCCCGCGATCCGGTGCTGCTGCTTAACCTTTCCGGTATCCTGAATGCGCTTTACCGAACGCTTTCGCGTCTCACGGTTGAAGATCGTACGGTCATCGATCTGGCCGCAAAAGTCGCTTCGAGATTCAACGCCTCGAAACTGCGTATTGGCGATCTTGACGCTTACACCGGAACGCTGCGATTCGATATCATCGTTATGAACGGGCTTTACACCGTATTGCTGGCTCATCAGGCGGCTCCGAAGTTCCACATTCAGATTGAGTATCCTCCTTCTCCTGATAGCGTGCTCGAGGTGGAAAAGGAATACCGTAAGTATCTGAAATCGCAGCAGAAGATCGTCGATAAGGTCGGAACGGCCGAAGACCGTGCCGCCATTGAAATGATTGAGAAGCTCTTTGAAGAAGCACTGTTTCATGGTCGAGAAAGACAGCGCTTGCAGCACCTTTTTGAAGCGTTGCAGCTGGGAGCCGTCGATGTAAATGCTCGCGAAGGCCTTCCTTTTTACATGAAGCTTCCTTACTGGCTGCGGGTCGTCGTTCAAACCCTTCGCATTCCTGAAATGGTGGATTGGTTTGCAGGGCTCAAGGATCGTTTCTTCGCGGGAAAGCGTCCGTCCGTTCCGGGCGCATCGATGCAGGGTAAGGCCGCTTTGATCCTTTTGGGTCTCGGCCTTCTTCTGGCCGCCGGGTTCGGATTGAGTCGCGTGGACTTCTCAGCTGTGAGCGGGTTTTTCGGTTCGGATAAATCCACTGAAATGAGCCAGCTCGATCCTTCGCTGGTAGAAGGAAGCGCAAACGACGTAAAAAAAAATGGGAAGATAGCGGTTTAAGCGACCATCCCGATCTTATCTCGCCGGCCAGACCGGGTGATCTGCAGAATGATCATCCGGTTCCCGGCGAAGATGGAGTCGAGGTGACGGCTGCCGAACTCTTTGCCTATGCGAACGTGCTCGCCGTAAAAAACGGCTTTTCACCAATTGCCGAGCAACAGCCCGAAAAAGATCCGAATCTCGTTCTTCCGGGGGACCGGCTGGTGCTGCCCGATGGCCGTCTTTTACAGGTGGGGCCGGGGCAGTACATCTATGACATTGCGGCGAAAGAGTACAGGCGCGATATGGCGCGCATTGGCATCCTGGAGCGGCAGGTCGACGTGTTGAAGGGCGTTTATGCAGGCGAAAAGAAACCCGAAATCAAACAGGCAATCCTGCAGCGAGCTGACGACATCAAGCGGCTGGCTGTTACGCCAAAATCCAGGCAGAGATATGCGGCGGTTCAGGCCTCGTTAAGAGAATTGGGATTTGCTATCCCCTGAATTATTTCTGCGAATCGAGGAGATTCAAGATGCCGTCGATGAAATTACGATGCTCCACAAGAAGCTCTCGCAGTTTCGCTTTATCTCCGCTCTGTAAGAATGCCCGCACGAGCCCGGCAAGATGGTTGCGGATGGCGCCGTCATGGTGGGCGCCCACTTCGTTTATCGGAGCGCCGGCGGGCGGCCCTGCCGGGCTGCGAGGGTCAGGGGAACGGCCGGCCCGGGCCTTATGCATGAATTCTTCGGCTCTGTTGCGCGAAGGGCCTCCGATCATTTCACGAAGCTGTTCCGGTCCAAAGGGTTCCATACGTGCCATTCTTCACATTCGCGAAGAAGGGGAAGTCTTTTTCTTGTTTGACAGAGGGCCGGGTTACGGTTCCCTATTTTGAGCGGAGTGCATCGTTTGGAAAATACAGAAGAAAAAATTCATCGGCTTGAACAGGAGATTGATAAGCTCTACCTCGTTCTTGAGGCGAACCGGACGCTTTCGTCGAGCCTGGATCTGCAACTCGTTCTCGAACGCTTGATGTCCAAGGCGCGCGATGTGACCGATGCCGAGGCGTCGTCGTTGATGCTCGTCGACGAGGACGTTCAGGAGCTGTACTTCTTCACCGTTCAGGGCGAAAAAAGCGACGCCGTCAAAAAAATACGCCTCAAAATCGGCGAGGGGATTGCCGGCTGGGTCGCCGAAAAAGGGGAGCCTGTGCTCGTCGAAGACGCCGCCAACGATCCGCGCTTCTATCGCAAAGCCGACCAGTCGTCGGGATTCCACACACGATCGATGATGTGCGTTCCGCTGATTTTCAGGAAGCGTATTCTGGGAACGATTCAGGTACTCAACAAAACGGATAACCGCAACTTTGATCGGGACGACCTTCATATTTTACAGGTGATGGCTGATCAGGCCTCTATAGCGATCGAAAACGCCCGTCTGCATGAGCTGGCCACCGTCGATCAGGCGACGGGGCTCTATCGTAAGGATTATTTTCTCGCACGTCTTGAAGAGGAATTCCGACGTTATCGGAACCTCGGAACTCCTTTCGCGCTGCTTATGTCTGATATCGACCATTTCAAGCGTGTGAACACGGAATACGGCCATCAGGGAGGCGATCGTGCATTGCTTGAACTTGCAGGAATGATTCTGCGCGTCGTGCGTGACGAAGGCGAAGAAGATATGGCCGGTCGATACGGGGGCGAAGAATTCTGCGTGCTTATGCCCAATACGACAGAAGAACGGGCCATGGTTGTCGCCGAAAAGATACGCACCAGCATCGAGGCACACCGTTTCTCCATCGACGGAAGAGAGGCGGCGATTACCATATCGATTGGCGTGACGTCCGTTCCGTATCATAACGATGTCATAAATAATTCCGAAGAGATGATAAAATACGCCGATGACGCTCTCTATCTGTGCAAGGACCGAGGTCGGAACTGTTCGGCGCTCTACGAAAAGAAGGATTAATTTTTATCCAGTTTTTTGAAAGTTTTCTTGATCTTACATCGCGATAAGTATCCTGTGAACAAAACCACCGGACCCGATCATTAAGGAGTTGGTATGCCCGAAATTTATCCATTCAGCGAAAAAGGCGAGACCTATGCCGAAGAAGACATGGAGCGCCTCGGTCGCCGCGGACGACGAGCCATTGAGCTGGCAGAAATGAAGATCCCGGTTGTGCCGGGCTTTGTCATTGATTCCAGACTTACGCCCGAGCTGCCATCAAAAGATTTTTCTGAATCCCTGCGCCGAGGACTTGTCGGCATTGAAGAAGGCGTCGGTCGCAAGTTCGGTGACGCGGCGAATCCGCTACTCATCAAGATCGTTGTCAGCTCCAATCTGAGTCTTCCTTTTTACCCCACAGTGTTTAACGTCGGCCTCTCACCGACGACGATGCCAGGCTTCTCAACGCTGATCGGCGAAAAGGCGGCCTGGTTTGAATACTGCTATCTGCTGCGCACCATCGGAACAAAGATCTTCGATATCGCCCACGAGCGTTTTGACGAGATCATCGCACGTTACAGCGACGACGTCGAAGGCATGAAAAAGTGCGCTCAGGAAATGGTGCAGCTCGTCGGGCGCGATAACGTTCCCGATGATCCGTTCCAGCAGTTTGTCGTAATACTCAAAAACCTGGCGAAACGCTATTACAATGCTGAAATGGACGCCGAAGATCCGCCGGCTCTGCTCGTGCAGGGCATGGTATTCGGTAATCTGGGCGAGGATTCGTCGGTCGGGATGTACTATACGCGGAATATTATCTCGGGTGAAGACAGGCTTCAGGGAAGCTTTCTTCTCAACAGTTATACGCTGGATCGACAAGGACAGGATATCCTGGCCCTTGATGGAGAGTACCTGAACCGGTTGCAGCAGATCGGTCGCTCGATTGAACGCAAGTTCCGCGAGCTGCGCGAAGTTAAGTTCATCGTCGAGAAGAAGAAGCTGTGGATCATCAATCAGACCGAGGTCGATAAGAAGTCCACACAGGCTCATATTCGCACGCTGCTTGATCTCATGAAAGAGGGCACAGTGAAGGATGACTGGGTCGTCGAGCAGATCCCGCCCGGCCAGCTTGCCACGCTCCTGCATTCCGTCGTTGATGAAGAGTCGCTTGCCGGCATTCCTGCCATTCGCGGCGGTATTACCGGCGCTCCAGGAGCGGCCGTAGGTCGTGTTTTCTTTAATGCCGACCGCCTCATGGAAGCGCATAGAGACGCCATCCAGAAAGGCGAAGATACGCGTATGGTTCTCGTCGTGACTGCGTCGTATGCCGAGGACGTGAAGGCCATCGAAGTCGGGCAGGGCGTTATTTCGGCGGAGGGCGGATATTCCTCGCATGCTCCGGTCGTATCGCGATCGCTCGGCAAGGTGAGCATCGTACATCCCGACATTCGCATCGGCGACCGCTTCTTCGAATATAATGGTGTTCGTGTCAACGAAGGCGACTATGTGACCATGGATGCGCCGGTGTATCGTGATCCAACGATGTACACAGGAAAGGCGAAGCTCATCAGCCCCGACATCCATACAAACGGTCTGACCGATTTTATCGAAGTCGTGCGCCGTTTTATTAAGGACGATTTTGTCGTAAGAGCGAATGCCGACCTCGGTCGTGACGCGAAAGTCGCCCGCACAATGGGAGCGTTCGGAATCGGTCTTTGCCGCACGGAGCACATGTTCTTCGCCGAGGATCGCATCCAGCGGTTCCGCGAGATGATTCTGTCAAGCTCGTATGATGAACGTGTGCGTGTTCTCGACGACCTGCGACCTCTGCAGCGAGGGGATTTCTATGATCTTTTCAAGATCATGGCTCCGTATCCGGTGACCATCCGACTGCTGGATGCGCCGCTGCATGAGTTCTTACCGCGTAACGATGAGGCGCTCACCGAGTATCTTGAGTATCTGCAGAACAAAGGCATCAAACCCGAGAAGGCAGAGATTCAGGAGCGCATCGAGCGTCTGCATGAGTTCAATCCCATGCTCGGCCACCGCGGATGTCGCGTCGCCATCACGTATCCTGAGATCTATGAGATGCAGGTGCGCGGGATTTTCGAGGCCGCCACACGCCTCAAGAAAGAAGGCGTTGATATCGTTCCTGAGATCATGATCCCTATCGTGATGAACCCGAGCGAGCTGCGGTTCTTGAAGAACGGCAAGCAGATCGAAGGACAGTACATCAAGGGAATTCGCGATATCGCTCGCGAGATCTTCCATCAGGAAGGCGTGCAGCTGAACTACAAGGTCGGAACGATGGTGGAGCTGCCGGCAGCGGCGCTTGCCTCGGGTGATCTTGCCCAGCACGCGGAGTTTTTCAGTTATGGAACGAACGATCTGACGCAGACGACGTTCGGTCTGAGCCGTGACGATATTAACTCCTTCTTCCCGGCTTATACGATGTATGACCTGCTTCCGAACAACCCGTTCCAGGTTCTCGGCGATTCCGTAAAAGAGCTGATCTACATCTCTGCAGAGCGCGGCCGCATCACACGGCCTGACCTCAAGCTGGGGCTTTGCGGCGAGCACGGCGCCGATCCGTCGAACATCGAGTTCTGCATGGAGCAATCCGAGCTCGACTATGTTTCGACGTCGCCGTATAACATTCCGATTGCGCTGCTTGCCGTGGCGCAACTGAATCTGAAGAAGGCGAAGGCACAGTAAACCCGGAGCATCGGAACCGAAAAAGCCCGCCAGAGTATGGCGGGCTTTTTTTTAGATCGGGAACGGTTGTTAATCGGCCGCCCCGAGATTTATCTCAACAGTAGCATTTACGCACGCTTACACTGAATATTCAGGTGACTTCTAAACCGTTGCTGGCTGCGCTAGATATGCCTGACTGTAGCGTCGAGCCCGGCTGTAGATCTCACGAGCATCGGCTATAAGATTTGCCAGTACATCGGGGTGAATGGCCTGTTTCGGATCGTCACCGATCCCCTTCTTTGCATCGACATGCGATTCGATGACCAGTCCGTCGGCTCCATACGATACGGCGGAAAGGGCGGCATGAGGCACGTAGATGGCCCGGCCGACCGAATGAGAGGGATCGACGACGACGGGCGCCCACGATTTCTGTTTGAGCAGCGGCGTAATGCTTTCGTCGGGATGGTTGCGATATCCGTCAAGGTTCGGCAGGGTGCCGCGCGGGCAGAACATAACGTTCGGGTTCCCGTTTGCGACGATGTATTCGGCGGCGCAGATGAATTCATCTATCGGGCCCATATGCATGCCGCGTTTCAATAAAACGGGAGTGCCGGAGTCGCGAGTCAATTCGCCGATCTTCTTTAGAAGAGAATAGTTAAGCGCATTGCGAGCGCCGACCTGTATCATATCGACGCCGGCATCAAGAGCGATACGCAGCTGATCTTCGTCCATGACCTCGGTGTTCACGGGAAGCCCGGTTTCTTCTCTTGCGCGTATGAGAATATGGATGGCCTCGGAGCTACCCTGATAGGCATGCGGACTTGTGCGCGGCTTCCAGACACCGCCGCGGATAACGTCGGCACCGGCTTCTTTCACCGCATGCGCCGTTTCGATGAAAAATGCGGGGTTCTTCGGATCTATGGTGCATTGCCCGGCACAGACGAACAATTCCTGTGCAAGCGTCTTGCCGCCGATCTGAATACGGTGACCGGCAAGGCCCGACTTCATATCCATCAGCTTGTAGGGAGACTGTATGGTCTCGACCTTTGAAACGTAAGAGAGGCCCTCCAGACGGTTGATCATCAGTTCATGACGCTCATCGCCTTTGATAGCGTACACGCTTCGCGTTTGTCCGGGGATGGGCGTGATGGTGCAGCCGAATTCGTGTACGATCGCCTGAACTTCGGCGAGCTGGTCGGCGGTAAAATGCGGGTCTCTTGGGATGATCATGAAAGGCTCCGTTTTCAGAAAAACAAAACGAAGGAAGGGGGTAAATAAAAAAACCCGCACGTCGTGTGCGGGTTAGCGGCGACAGGGCCGACTTCCTTTAATTTGAAGAAGGCCTGTCGTTGATCGATTGAAAATCAGTGTCTCAGGTAAACCTTCGCGTTATGCCCGCCCGCCTTGAAGAAGTTCTTCGAGAACTCGATCACTTCGGTCGGATCATAATGGGCGCAGCTGAAGATATCGAGGTAGATTCGATTCGTCAGGTTTGCGAAGTGTCCCGAAACAAGCGACGTTTCAATCAGCTGTACGAGCGAATAGCCGGCAACGCGCTCATCGGCGCCGAAGTGCACGATGATAGGCTCGCCGAAACGATTCACTCCGATGCGCTTGCACAGCTCTACCGTATAGGCGTAGATGGCGTCACGGTCGCGCATGATGTCGTGATCGCAGTCCGACAGATCAAGAGCGGTGACAAGACCCCAGGCGCCGGTTTCTTCGAAGGCCAGGCTTTTCGCCAGATCCTGCGGCTTGAGATCCATCTTCTTCGCAAGGTACGGGCTGAAATAGCCGTCATAGCGCTTCTGAAGCTCGGGAAGCAGATAGTCCGTTTCACGAACGATGCTGCGGCACTCGCGAGAACCGCATTCGCATGCAAAGTTCTGCTGACGCGCTTCGGACATGGCGTAGTCTACCGTAAGCTCTTCGCCCGGCATGATGTCGCGCATGGCCACGAGCGTAACCTGTCCGCGGAAGCCGAGATTCGGGTCGCACGAATGGTTTACGAATTCGGCCTCTTCGACGGCGTCGAGAGATTCCGGGCCCATGAAAAGATCTTCGTCGACCTGAATCATGTAGCTGCGCAGATCGTCAGACGCCTCTTCGCGTTCAGCGCCGGAGTAGATCTTGCCGCCGCGAACGACGACAACGGTATCTTTGGAAATATGCTCTTTAGCAAACATGCCGCGGCCGATATTGCCTGTGGCACGCACCTCCGCAAGCGGAGAGATGTAGGAAGAGCTCGTAGCGGTTCTCAGCATGCTGCACCTCCGGTTACAGGTTTGAGATGGTCAAAATTGACTTCCTGCAGCCTGAGCTCTCTGCGACGGGCAGGATTCAGGATGCCTCTTGGCATATACTCCACAACGAAGTCCGAAGCTTGAAACGCTTCGGTGAGCATTCTCATCGAACTCTCTATATCCATATCATGGTTGCACGTGTAAAAATCCAGTGCCGCATAACCGAGTTCCGGCCATGTGTGGATACTGAGATGGGATTCGGCGATGACTATGACCCCTGATACGCCCTGGGGTGCGAACCGGTGAAACCGGCTGTCGATAATCGTTGCTCCGGCTCTTTCAGCCGCGCTCAGCAGTGTGCCCTGTATAACATCGAGGTCGTTCAGAACGCTCTTATTGCAATCATAGAGCTCGATGATATAGTGTTCGCCAAGAGGGTCTTCCATTCATTTTGCCTCCTACAGCTATGAACTGAAAATGAACGTTACCTGTACGTTTTTTTTCCTGTATATCAAAAAACGGTTTTTTGGTCCGTTAAATTATAAAAAAATCCCCGGAGTCGGCCATAAGCCGAAAAAAGCTCCGGAGATCCGTCTTGCTGAGCTGTAAGTAAATGGAAGAAAGCCCGTTTTCGCTTCTTCCGGTTTCTGTTTCGTCTTCTTTGAAGAAAAGCGTTCTTTATTGCTGAGCTCTATTTGATATCCCAGATTTCTCCTGAGTAAAGCAGCTTCTTAAGATCGCCGGGGCCTTTCTTCTCGGTCACAGCGGCTACCTGTCGCTCTATGTCGGCCTCATAAACGGGCCGGCTTTCGGCGTAGAGAACGCCCATAGCGACCGGAATCTCTGGATTGTGCTCGGCATGTATGAAGGCATGCAAAAACGCCGGATCGTTCTCGTTAAAGACGGAAACCTCATCGCCATTCGTCGCGGCGTTCACAACCTCGAAATGGCCGGCCTTGAGGCTCAATCCCTTCTCGTTGTCGCGGCCAAAAAGCATCTTCTGACCGTGCTCGAGCGTGATGGTCTTTTCGATTCGATGCTCGCGATCGGTGACGTCATCGAAAACGCCGTTGTTGAAGATCACACAGTTCTGGAAGATCTCGATAAACGACGTTCCGCGATGCTGCTGGGCACGCCGAAAGACGTTTTCCATCAGCTTCATGTCTTTGTCGTTTGCGCGAGCGATAAAAGACCCGCCGGCGCCGTGAGCGACCCGAACAGGCGAGAAGGGAGTGTCAAGCGATCCTTCCGGAGTGGACTTGGCGACGGTTCCTCTTGCCGATGTGGGCGAATACTGCCCTTTTGTGAGACCGTAGATCTCGTTATTGAACAGTAGAATGTTCATGTCTACGTTGCGACGCAACACATGAATGAGGTGATTTCCACCGATGGAGAGCGAGTCTCCGTCGCCGGTGATCAGCCATACGGAGAGGTCCTCACGCATGATGCGCAGGCCCGATGCGATGGACGGCGCTCGACCGTGAATCGTATGGAATCCGTAGGTGTTCATGTAGTAGGGGAATCGCGAAGAGCATCCGATGCCCGACACAAAGACGATCTTTTCTTTCGGGATGCCCAGCTCGGGCATGACCTTCTGCACGGCCGAGAGGATGGCATAGTCGCCGCAACCCGGGCACCATCGTACTTCCTGATCCGAGGAAAAATCCTTTTTCGTTAGAACCTGGCTCATAGTATTCTCCTCAACCTTTCAGCGCTTCGCGGAAGGTATTTTCAAGCTCATCTACGGAAAGCGGACGACCTGTAACGCGGCCGCAGGGACGTGCATCGACGAGGAACTGCCCTCGCAGGATGAAGGCGAGCTGTCCGGTGTTGATTTCGGGAACGAGGATCTTCTTGAATCCTTTCAGAATGGATTCAAGATTCTTCGGGAAGGGGTTGATGTAGCGGATGTGAGCATGAGAGATCGCATGCCCTTCGCCACGCAGCCTTTCGACAGCTTCGCGGATCGCTCCGTATGTCGATCCCCATCCGACGACAAGCACATCGCCCTCGGCCGACGGAAAGACGTCCTGCTCGGGGATGGCGTCGGCGATGCGTGCGACCTTTTCGGCTCGTTGCTTCACCATACGCTCGTGGTTTTCACCATCATAGCTGATGTTTCCGGCCTCGTTTTTCTCAAGGCCTCCGATACGGTGCTCGAAACCGGCAAGACCTGGAGGCGCCCACGGACGGGCAAGCGTGCCTTCTTCGCGAGAGTAGGCCTTGAACGTGGAGCGATCCGTCGACTCAGACACGAGATGATTCTTGATCTTCGGCAGCGTCTCGATGTCGGGAAGCTTCCAGGGCTCGGAGCCGTTTGCAATATAGCCGTCGGTCAGCAGCACGATGGGTGTCATGAATTCAAGGGCGATGCGAACGGCTTCGACGGCCATCGTAAAGCCGTCCGACGGAGTTGCCGCCGCCAGCACAGGCATCGGTGACTCTCCGTTTCGACCGTACATAACCTGTAAAAGATCGGCCTGTTCGGTTTTCGTCGGCAGACCCGTTGACGGGCCGGCACGCTGCACGTCGACGATGACGACCGGTAGCTCGGTCATGATGGCAAGGTTCATCGCCTCGGATTTAAGTGCGATACCCGGACCGGACGATCCCGTCATGCCGATCGTTCCGCCATACGAGGCGCCGATCGCTGCGCACATGGCTGCAATCTCGTCTTCGGCCTGGAAGGTACGCACGCCGAAGTTCTTGTAACGAGAGAGCTCATGCAGGATGTCAGAGGCCGGCGTGATCGGGTACCCGGCATACAGGGCCGGCAGGCCGGCCTGATGGGCGCCCGTAATAAGGCCAAGAGCGACGGCTGTGTTGCCGGTGATATTACGGTACGTTCCAGGTGCGAATTGTGCTCTGTGCACTTCGTAGCGCGTTTCAAAGAGCTCGATCGTTTCGGCGTAGCTATGACCCGACATCAACACGCTGACGTTCGCCTGCGATACCTCGGGCTTCTTTGAAAACTTCGATTCAATCCAGCGGACCGTCGGCTCCGGATCGCGCTGAAAGAGCCAGTAAGCGATACCGAGGGCAAACATATTCCGGCAGCGGTCCATGTCGCGGGCAGAAAGGCCGGAATTCGCAAGAGTACGTCGCGTGGATTCGGTGATCGGGACGGGAATCACCCGGTATTTCTGTTGTAGCTCCGGATCTTCAAGCGGACTCGTCGCATAGTCGACCTTCTTGAGATTACGATCGTCGAACTCGTCTGTGTTAACGATGAGGATGCCGCCTGTCTTCAGATCCTTTATGTTGGCCTTTAACGCCGCCGGATTCATCGCCACCAGCACGTCGACCTTCTCGCCGGGCGTGTAGATATGCGTGCTGCCAAAATGAATCTGAAAGCCCGATACTCCGGCTGTCGTGCCCTGCGGGGCGCGGATCTCAGCCGGAAAATCAGGAAAGGTCATCATATCGTTGCCGGCCATGCCGGTAACCTGTGTGAACTGCGAGCCGACGAGCTGCATTCCGTCGCCGGAGTCGCCCGAGAATCGAATGGTGGCAGAGAGAAGCTTCTCTGTCTTACGTGTTGTCTGGGAATCCTGCATTGAGATCCTCTCCTCTCAAATATGATGGTGCCTTTGACGAAGACCTTTTCGGGTCATCTTCAGGGGCGCAGATGGCGCGGCCGTCGGGCTACCGACCCTGTTCACGCGTTTTACTGGAATACTGTTGAATTTACTGATGAAGGACGTGTTTTGAGAAAGGCCACATGCAGAACGACAGACAGGAGAATGAGTAACCGGTATTACCCCTGAAAGAATGGGAAAAGGCGTTGTGCGGCCCGAAAGGGGCTCGATAAGAACCATGGGACTCGACCAGACTCCGAAAGCCATCTTACCGTTCAATATAAAAAAAGAAAGGAAAAAGCGCCATATCGGAGGCCGTCTTTATATGGCCTTTTACTGCCTGCCGTTGTTTGAGATTCCCTGAAGAAAGCCCTCTCCGTCTATTTCGGTTCAGTTTATTCCGGTGTTGTCGTAATAATCCGTTCGAGAAGAACGGTATTATGTCATTGCCGTTTGATGATTCTCGAATAAAAGAACTGAGAACCATTCACAGCCGTCATTCCTGGCTTCCCTTCACACAGATGAAGCTGGCTCCGGAGCCGCTGCTTGTAGAAGAGGCCAGCGGAATCTGGCTCACTCTTTCAGGGGGGAGGCGGGTCATTGATGGAGTCGGCTCCTGGTGGGTGAATACCTACGGGCATTGCAACGCCACCATAAACAGGGCGCTTGCCGACCAGGCGTCCACGCTCGAACACGTCATCTACGCAAACTTCGTTCATGAGCCCGGTCTGCGACTCGCACAGGCATTGAGTGAGCGCACATCACATCATCTGCCGCGCGTGTATTATTCGGATAACGGTTCGACGGCGATGGAAATCGCTCTGAAGATGGCCTATCAGTTTTTCAGAAACAGGGGAGAGGTTCGCGATCGTATCGTCTGCCTTGCAAACGGCTATCATGGCGATACGTTCGGGGCGATGGCAGCGGGGGCGCGATCCATCTTTCATACCGTCTTTGAACCGCTTCTCTTTTCGGTGGATCATCTTGCAGCGCCCTCCTGCTCGCAACAGGGGCTTGACGACGAGGGCGTTGGCCTTGCCGAGATGCAGCAGGCCTTACTGTCGCTGGAAAATCATTTCGAGCAATTCGGCGATCGCATCTGCTGTCTTGTGCTCGAGCCGCTGATCCAGGGAGCGGGCGGGATGAATTTCTACTCGCCGGCATATCTGAAAAAGGCAAGAGAGCTCTGTGATCGATACGGAGCTATTCTAATAGCTGACGAGGTCTTCACGGGAGCAGGGCGCACGGGGCCTTATTTTGCCTTTGAACGGGCCGGAGTATGGCCCGACATCGCAGCGCTCTCCAAAGGCCTCTCGGGCGGCTATCTGCCCTTCGCGGCCACACTTGCATCAGAGCGTATTTACGAAGGCTTCTTGAGCGATGATCGCATGCATACGCTCTATCATGGACATTCGATGACGGGGAGCCCTCTCGGATGTGTGGCTGCCCTTGCCTCACTCTCGCTTTACGATAATCTGCAAATCGGCGATCGATTGCAAAAGACCGAGGCCTTGCATCGGCGCGGGCTGGCCTCATTGATGCAATCGGCCGGTGAGCTTCTGGGTCGTCCGCGATGCATGGGATCGGTGGCCGCCTTTGATATTACGGCCGATCTGCCGTACGGCGTGCCTCTTTCTATGAAGATCAGCGAGGCCGCCCTTGACGAAGGCCTCTTTATTCGTCCGCTTGGTGGAACCGTATATCTCTGCCCGGCCTTTATCGCAACGGATGCAGAGATCGCAGAGATGTATGATGCACTTGGCCGACTCGCAAAGCGTCTGCCTCAGATCTTGCGGATGTCGACGTAAGAGCCGTTCGGTGACGCGAAGATGCGATCAAGGGCGTCGATGATACGCCGCGCCGCCGTTGCACCGTCGGGCATATCGGCCGTGCCGCGAGCGGCAAGCAACCGATTCAGAGCGGGGAAGCGCTGCGGATCTTCTTTTGCAAGCGTATCCTGCATCGCCGTGTGAACAAGGCCCGGCGCGAGCGATATCCATTTCTTATTCGGACGTTCGGCGGCATAGAGCTGGATCATCATGTTAAGAGCTGCCTTTGAGATAGAATAGGCATTCCATCCTCTTGCGCCGTTCTGCGACGCTCCGGAGCTGATGGCCAGGATGCGCGAAGGTCCGCGAAGCTTTCCCTGTTCTTCAAGCGATAGAAGCGTATCGATCATTATTTTATTGGCCCAGACGTTCACCATCATCGTTTCTTCGATCTCTTCAAGCGGCGTTCCGTACAGATCGCGAATCGGACCGAGTATACCGGCATTCAGGATCAGCAGATCAAGCTCGACGGGCTGCGGCTCTGATGAGACGGCCTGTTCGATGATTCGGGGGATGCTCGCTACATCGGCAAGGTCAAGAGTGATGTGCCTGTAACGGTCATCGACGATGCTGCCCGGACGCCGACTGAATCCTGTGATATGGTGAGTGCTCAGAAGTGACTTCACGAAGCCTTCGCCGAGGCCTGAGCTTGTTCCAGTGATCCACGCTATGCTCATAAACTCGATTTCTACCCTGGCAGCGGAAGGGCAAGGAATTACAGGGCCGGCTTGACAGAGCGCCCGCCGACCCCGATCTGACGGAAATGGTATTCAATTCTACCATATTCGTTCTGCTCTTCCTCTTCGTATTTCTTCTGTACTGGTTCCTGCCCATTCGCGGCAAGCACACTCTGATTATCGTCGCCAGCGTGCTTTTTTATGCCTGGTATTCGGTGTCGTTTTTCGCTCTCTTTGTCGCCATGCTCGTTCTCAACTATGTTGTGGCAATGAAGTTGATCGAGCAGCGCGTGCAGGGCAGGCCCTCGCTTGCTCTGCTATGGCTTGCCATCGGGCTTGACCTTTCGATACTTGCCTTCTTTAAATACTTCTATCTTTTCGCCTCAAGCGCCGGCAGCCTCTTCGGAATTCCGTATCTTGTCGATATAAGAACGAATCTGCTTGAAGACTACAATCTGAAGATCATCCTGCCGATCGGCATCAGCTTCTATATCTTTCAATTGATCGCCTTCGTCGTCGACTGTTATCGCGGAACGATTGCCGAGCGTATCGACTTTCGACGTTTTGCCGTTTTTATCCTTTTTTTCCCGCAGTTTGTCGCCGGTCCGATTCTTCGAGCGACGGACTTCCTGCCGCAGATCGATAATCCGACGTTGACCGTCGACCGCCTGCGCCGGGGAATGCTGCTTCTACTTTTCGGAGCGATCAAGAAGATCCTGATCGCCGACCGCATCGGTGCTGAGATCGCCGGAGCGTGGCAGAATCCGGCCGGTTACGACGCTACCGTGTATCTTCTTCTTCCCGTCGCCTTTCTCGGGCAGATCTTTGCCGACTTCTCGGGGTATACTGATATGGCGCGGGGCATGGGCAAGCTGCTCGGTTATGAGCTGCCCGAAAACTTTAAAGGCCCGTTCTTCTCGAAATCCATGTCGGAGCTGTGGACGCGGTGGCATATCACGCTGTCTTCATGGCTTCGAGACTATATCTATATACCGCTTGGCGGCTCGCGTCGCGGCGAATGGCAGACCTCTGTTAACCTTTTTATTACGATGGCGCTTGGCGGGTTCTGGCACGGGGCCACATGGAATATGCTCATCTGGGGCGCTTTTATAGGTACAGTTCTGATTATCGAAAGAACTCTGCGTTTAAAGCAGGTGCGACTTCTGCCTGAAGGCCGTTTCTTCAACGTTCTTCGAATCTGTTATACCTTCGGACTCTTCGCTTTTTCCGGGGTATTCTTTGCTGCGCCGGGTCTGGAGCAGAGTATGACTCTGCTTCGAGGCGTAGCGCTCTGGGAACGAGGGCTTCCGCTTCCAGGATTCGGAGCGGCACTTTCGTTGACGGTTCTTGCTTTCCTGGCCAATATTCCCGGATATTATGATTCTGTGAAGCAGTGGATCGTCGATCGTCCTGTTTTACAGAATGCTGCGATTGTTTGCGGCACCTTTCTCACGGGCATACTGATTTTTATGTATGGAGACGTCGCCGGCGCCTTCCTTTACTTCGCCTTCTGATTCAGAACCCATCGTTCGATAATACCGTCGAGTTGAAGCCGGCCGACCTCGCTCCACTGAAAAAGGTCGGCGTCGACGAAGAAGCCATGACCGAGACTCGCTTCTTCTTCGAAGAAGGCCTGCACGTCGTCGGCTCGCCGGCTTCCGTTCTCTTTCAGAATACGCTTCATCCAGGAAGGGCGAAAGGGGATCGTTAAGCGAAAGAGGTTGAGCGGTAGATCGATTTCGACCTCGTGTTCGGTCTTTGTGGCGGCAGCAGGCCGGGCGCTCCATCGGTCGATATTGCGCACGTTGCCGTAGCGGAATCGTCCGTCGAAGCCGTGTGCTCCAGGGCCGAGACCCATATACGGTTCATAAAGCCAGTAGCGCAGATTATGCCTGCACTCGAATCCCGGCTTCGCATAGTTTGATATTTCATAGAGTGTATAACCATAATCCGACATGACGGAGGGAAGCGTCTCGAAAACCCGCTCCTGAAGCGCCTCGTCGGGCGATGGCATCGATCCGTCACGGACGCGAGTCGCATAACCGGTGCCTGCCTCTTCGGTAAGAGAATAGACCGACAGATGCTCCAATCCGACTGTGGCGACGCGATGAAGGTCGGTCATGAATTCGTCGAAGGTCTGCCCTGGAAAACCGTAGATCAGATCGACGCCTCTGGAGCGAAAGGGTGACCGGCAGAGAATGTCGAGGATGTCGGCATAGCGGGCGGCGTCGAAAAAACGGTTCATCGTCCGCAGATGCCTTTCTGAGAAGGTCTGGATGCCGGCGTTGATGCGCGTGATGCCGATTTGCGCGAGTTCTTCAAGATACTGTTCCGTCAGGTTTTCGGGGTTTCCTTCGAGTGTGATCTCGCAATCGGGCGAGAATGAGAACCGTTCTTGAAAGAGATCGAGCATCTGCCTGAGCGCCCATGCCGGAAGCAGGGAGGACGTTCCTCCTCCGAAAAAGACGGAATCGACTGCGGAAAAGCGTTCAAAATCTGGAAATCGCGCCTGCCATTCCTGTTCGATACCTGTAAGGAAGGCGCGGATCGGCGCTTCACCGTCAAGGGGAACGGAGTAAAAGTCACAGTAATGACACTTTTGAAGACAGTAGGGAAAGTGAATATAGATCCCGAGCGAGTCGGGCCTTCTGAGCAGCACGAATATAAGAAGGAGAGGATTGCGCTTCTGTCAAGAGTAACGTTGCAGGGAAAGAGTTGACGCTGGCGGAATGCAAAGTAGAATGCTGTGCGGAGTCAAAGTAACATGAATCAGGTAGAACAGCCGGCCGTCGAGAGCGGAGTTCGCATCAGAACCTACCCCGTCTATATTCCGGGGCATTCTCGTCCCGAAGAGAACCGCTTTTTTTTCTCATATACGATCGAGATCACGAACGAGCGCCCGACGCCCGTTCAGCTGCTTTCACGTCACTGGATCATCATCAACGGCGATGGAGAAAGCGAAGAGGTAAACGGGCCGGGCGTCGTCGGCAAGACGCCGACTATTCAGCCGGGTGAAAGCTTCGTCTACACAAGCTTCTGTCCTCTCAATACCTCATGGGGTACCATGGAAGGCAGCTATGCCATGCGCGATAGCGAGGGCAATCAGTTCGAGGCGCCTATCGCACGATTTATCCTTGCCTGGGATTCCGAGGCCCAGGCCGATCCCGATATGCCGCTTGATCTTCCGCCCGTTGATTGAACGCCGACAGGCATCCGTCGAGCTCGTGTCATTCGATGAGGCCTGTTTATTCGTTTACGGATGTATTTTTACTTTTAAAAAACAGGAGAGAATGACAATGAAGAAGATCTGGATGCTTGCCCTTATTCCCGCAATAGCGCTTGGCTCATGCGGCAAGAGCAACGAACCGACGGCCGCTCAGGCCGAGAAGATGGCAGAAACAGGTAAGAAGATCTGTGAGAAGATGTTTGAGTGCATCGATGAGCAGCTTCAGACTATGCCGGCCGAACAGCGCGAGATGGCCCGTTCGATGATGGGCGGAAAAGAGGCCTGCTATAAAGAGTATGGCGTAAATGAAACCGGTGACGCGGCAAAACCCGAGAAGATCGAGGTTCAATACACGAAAGAAGAGCTTGATCTCGCCATTCAGTGCATGGAAGAGATCACAAAGACATCCTGCCAGCAGCTGATGTCTGAAGAAGGCCAGCCCGCATCTTGTAAGAAGTTTGCAGAGATCGCCGAGAAGCGCGAAAAGAAGTGACTTCAGAGCCCGGTACTCGGGGCTCATAACGTTCAAAAACGGCTCGCCCAGGCGGGCCGTTTTTACTTGACCGATGAATGCCTGACGCTGACCTCTTTCAGGGTTGTTGCTAATCCGGGAGGGGCATTGTACGCGAATAAAAAGATTCTTGTGACCGGCGCCGGCGGCTCGATCGGCTCGGGCCTTGTGCAGGCTCTCTCTGAGGCCGGCTGCAATCTCGTTCTCATAGATCATTCTGAATATCTGCTCTTTCAGACGTTGCAGCGTTTCCCTGCGAAGTCGTATCTGGCCGATCTGCGCGACAGAGAACGCGTGGCCTCCATTTTGGTAGCGGAGAAACCCGACATCGTCTTTCATGCCGCCGCTCTCAAACATGTGCCGCTCATGGAAGAGAATCCGACCGAGGCGATCAAGACGAACGTGCTCGGCACGAAAAACCTGATCGAGCTCAGCGTCGAGGCCGGCGTCGAGCGCTTCGTCTTTATATCGTCTGATAAGGCCGTGAAGCCGGCGTCGGTGATGGGAGCAAGCAAGCGCATCGGCGAGATGCTCTGCTATCATTACAGGGAGCATGGAAAGACCGTCTTTACGGCCGTGCGCTTCGGCAACGTGCTTGGCAGCTCGGGAAGCGTTATCCCTCTCTTTAAAGAGCAGATCGATCGCGGCGGTCCCGTCACCGTAACCGATAAAGACATGGAGCGCTACTTCATGAGCATCAGGCAGGCCTGTCGGCTTGTGATGAAAACGGGCGAGATGGGGCGCAGCGGCGAGATCTATCTGCTTGATATGGGAGAGCCCGTACGCATCTACGATCTTGCGCGGGCGATGATCCTTGCAGAGGGTAAGATGCCCGACGTCGACATCGAGCTCAGAGTAACAGGACTGCGGCCGGGCGAGAAGCTGCGTGAAGAGATCTATCGCGACAGCGAGGCGACCGGCCCGACAGATGTGCCCGGCATCCGACAGGTAAAGATGATCGGCAACCCGGAAGACTTTGAGGCCGATCTGGCGAGACTGCTTGAAGCAAAAAGCGGCGAAAGCATCAGGGAGCTTTTCGCCGCCATGATCGACGACTATCGCAAGAGCGACGGTTAGTCGTCGATCATGGCCGATCGCGGTTAACCGATTCCGTAGAAGTCTGCGCCGAGAGCGACCAGGTCTTTGACCGGCCGGCAATCCGTCGAGAGGATCTTGCCGGTGCGGTTTGCCGCCAGTATGCCGCATCCGCCGCCGCAGCTGAGGCTGACCGGACACTGCCGGCATTGATCTATGGCGAGAACGTCGCGACGGGCCCACTGTATGGCCTGTTCGGCCGGACCGGGCAGAGAGTCGGGATTGGCGATGGGCTGCATCAGATCGTCTCTGAAATGCGAGCTGTACGGCGTCTCAAGCGTATCGGTGCAGGCGAACTGTGCGGCGGCAACGGGCTGTGCCACGGCATCTTCGTCGAAGATGTTGCCCAGGCGATACTTCTCGACGCCGACAGAGGCCGTGCAGCCGAAGATATCGCCGTTCAGGTCGAAGGCCCATTCCTTTTTACCGGCCGGGCATCCGTCAAAGATCGGCATGGGTAACGACCCATTGTCTTTCAGGTAACGCATGCCGTGGAATTGCGGTCGGTGAAACTTCGCAAGAATGGGATGTTTCTTCGCCACTCTGACAAAGTCCTGCCAGAGAGTCGTACGATCATAGAGATTGGCCTTTGGCTGACACGTATGCAGCTCGTAGTTGCGACCGATCGTCGTTTCAAAGAGCGATTGCGGATAATCCATCCATCCGGACTGCTGCGCGTGATTGGCCAGCTCCACAAGCGATTCGAGGTTATCGCGGTCGACGATCATACGCAGATTGATGCGGTAGCCGGCGCGAAGGGCCGTATCGATGCCGTCGCTGACCCTATCAAAAGTGGGTTTGCCACCCGCCGTCGGACGCCTGTGGTTCTGCATCTCGGGGCTGCCGTCCATCGAAACCTGAATCTCGCGAATCTTTACGCCGATGCGCTGGAACTCGGGCACGTAGTTACTCAACTCGTATCCGTTGGTTACGATGCAGATGGCGATATCATGCTCTTTTGCCTTCTCAAGCATGTAAATCAGATTCTTCTTGTAGCGCTCGGCGCCAAGAAGCGGTTCGCCGCCGAAAAGCGTAATATACGGACGCACCGGCTCGTTCCCGAAGCGGCGCTCCACATAGCTGAAAAATGCGTCGACGATTTCAGGGGTCAGGATCTTCGATTCTTCTTTATAGCTTTCCTGAAAGCAATAGACGCACGAGAAGTTGCAGACATAGGTCGTCGAGAAGATCAGCTGAACGGCCGTTCTGTCGTATTCATCCTGAAACTCGAGGAACTTCTCCTGAATCATCGACTCTTCGTCGTGGGCTGAGGCAAAGAGATACCCGCGCTCAAGCATATACGGCGTCAGATGGTAGTCGTTCCAGTTCCCCTCTTTCATACGAGATTCGAGTTCGGGTCTTTCAAGCGGCTCGAGCTCGTCGAGCGCTCCGGTCAGGTAGTTCATGATGAACGAGCGGCCGGATTCCGTCTCAAAGGTGAATGTATAACGTGATTGTATCATGGTGTTTCTGTCCTGGAATTTGCTCGCTGTCGTGGCGAAGCGATCGCTTTAAGCCGCACGACGTTCCTGTGAATATCGCCGAATAGAAAGATGAAAAAGGCCCGGAAAACCGGGCCGGCAATCAATCGTGACAGCCTGAGATAATCTTGCTGTTTTTTGCACAGCACTGAGCTACCGTTTTTTGAGCGGCAACCGGTTTGATGGTGGTGACGGCTTTCATGTCAGCCTCCTTCTATTTTGTTTCAAGCACCGCTCTATATGGAGCGGTTGCATATTCGCCGACTGGCGAAATAATGCCCGTTTGCATTTCCTCAAGAACTTCATCCGTGTCGTTTGGTTTTATTCTTCTGGTCTCTCTTGCGCGTTGTAAAAGATCGATCAACGGCGAATGCCTCGCAGCGTCAGCGATCGCACCATAACCTGATCCTTGCCTTTCGCATAAGGCTCGCTTTTCTCGAGGATTTCAAGATCACGAAAACCGCCGGCGGCGATGGCGTCGATGTACTGCTGTTCGGTGATCGCGCCTCCGTAACAGGCGGCGATGGCCTCAGGATCGTTCTTGATATGCTCGGGAAGCTCGTTATCGGCCAGCACGTCCGATACGACGAAGCGTCCGCCCGGTTTGAGAACACGGTGGATCTCGGCGTACACCTTCGCCTTATCGGGAGCATGATTGATCGTGCAGTTCGAGATGACGACGTCGACGGAGGCGTCGGGAAGCGGCAGGGATTCGATCTCAGCCTGAATAAAATCAGCGTTGTCGAGCTTCAGCTTCGCCGCGTTGGAGCGGGCTACCTCAAGCATGGCCGGCGTCATATCGACGCCGATGGCGCGGCCCGCTGCGCCCACCATACGAGCGGACTTCAGAACATCAAGGCCGCGGCCACTGCCCAGATCGACAAGCGTCTCGCCGGGCTGCGGCTTTGCATGATCGAGCGCTCCGCCGCAAGAAAGACAGCATGCTGTCGTAGCTTCGGCGGCGTATCGTACCTGAATGGCTTCGTTCGTTTGTGTCGACATCTGTGATTCCTGCTCTGACTCTTTGCGCCGATCAAACGCTCGCAAGCTCTTTTTCGCTATGCTTCATCGCCTCAAGACGTTTTTCACAGGCAATGGCGGCGATGCATCCTTCACCGACGGCGATGGCGGCCTGGCGATATTTCTTCGCCCGCACGTCACCGATGGCGAAGATACCCGGAACGTTCGTTTCCATATCTTCGTCGGTGAGAACGTAGCCCCATTGATTCTTCTCAATCGGCACGTCGGATTCGATGCCCGTCAGATTCGGAACCATGCCGACAAAGACGAAGACGCCGTCGGTGATCATCTCATCCGTCTCGCCTGTCTTCACGTTTTCGACGCTGAGCTTCATACGTCCGTCGGGCAGTTGCTCGAATCGGCGCGGCTCGCTGTTCCACACAAAGCGGATGCGATCGTTTGCGAAGGCCTCTACCTGCGCCTGCTTGTTCGCCTGCAGATGATCGAACTGATGCACGATCGTTACCCTGGTGGCGAACTTCGTAAGAAAGATCGATTCCTCGACGGCTGAGTTGCCTCCGCCGATGACGATGACCTCTTTGCCGTCGTAGTATTTACCGTCGCAGGTGGCGCAATACGAGATGCCGCGTCCCCGGAACTCTTTTTCGCCCGGCACGCCCAGGCTTCGCGGCTCGGCGCCCGTAGCGAGGATGACGGAGCGGGCATGCACCTCGATCTCATCGTCAATTCGGATAACGCTCTCACCCGATTTCAGTTTCGCCATCGTAACGTCGACGGCGGCGATAACGTCGGCCCCGGCTTCCTGCACCTGACGCAGCATCTTTTCTGAAAGCTCCCATCCCGATACGGGTCCGCCCGTTCCAGGATAGTTCGAGATCATATGCGTCGTCTTCACCTGCCCGCCGGTCAGATCCTGATCGATCACAAGCACGTTAAGCCGGGCCTGCGCCGCATAAAGCGCTGCCGTCAGTCCGGCCGGGCCGCCGCCAAGGATGGCCACGTCGACCTCGCGAGTGGAGGACGAACGCTTTGCGTAGAGGCGATCGAAGGCGTCGGCCGGAATCAACTGGCCGATCTGTTCGACGATATCCTTTTTGCGGATGGCGCCCGTCAGTCGACGTCCGACCTCCTGACCGTCGCGATAGAAGATCAGGGTCGGCGAGGAACGTACTCCGAGCTCTGTGGCCAGCTCCCGGTTCTGTTGACGAAAGATTTTATAAAAGCGGATCTCTTCACCGAAAAGATCGGCGAGGCTCTCAAACTTCGAAGCGAGCGCTTCACACGGAACACAATCCTCAGAATAGAAGTCAAGGATGACCGGCCCTTTTGCGCCGACCACAAGGGCCTCATACTGCGACGCCTGAATCTCTTGAATAAAACGATGCTCTGCCATGTGATCCTCCTGAATCCGAACCATATACCCCCATAGGGTATATATCCAATCAGACGCAGATCTCTTTCCCCGTCCAGCAAAAAAAATCGAGGCCCGGCGGGATTCTGGCCGGCAAAATGTCGCCCGGTTTGCACGTGAAACGAGAAAAAAACTTGAGACTTGCTCGATATGCGGTTTAATGATGAATGCCTCACCATCGAGAGACTGGTTTACAGGGAGAATGAAAGCATGAAAGAACAGGAACTTCTGAAACGCATCACCTTCAATCCTGATATCTTCTCAGGAAAGCCGATCATTCGGGGGCACAGAATTGCCGTAGAACATATCCTCGGCATGCTTGTCGCCGGAGATAGCATCGAATCTCTTCTTGATGCATACCCTTATCTGGAGAAAGAAGACATCCTGGCATGCCTTGCCTACGCACACAGAATGGTTGCGCATGAACGGGTCGAAATCACAGTCTGACGCATCCGTATGCAATGAAACTGCTTCTTGATTCCTGTATAGGAAGGTCCGCTGTCCATTATCTTCGCAGTAATGGACTCGATGTCGTATGGGCGGTAGAATGGGGCCGTGACCCGGGCGATAGAGAAATGCTCAGATACGCCTTCGAGAACGACGCCGTTCTTGTTACTCTTGATAAGGATTTCGGAGAACTGGCGATTGTGTACGGAGTCTTGCATGCCGGCATCATTCGCCTTACCGGCATTAAGTCATCGGAACAGGGACCATTCTGTAAGCGCATCCTTGAAAAGCATCCTGTAGATCTGAAAAATCGTGCGATCATTACGGCCTCGCCCGATAGAATCCGCATTCGACTGCCGGAAGACTGACCAACGCAACGTCGCCATGCGCTCACTCCAGCCAGCGTTCGAAAAGCCGTACCATCAGCGTATGCGCATCATGTAACAGGCCGGCCTTTTCTTTAAGCTCAGCCTCTGACATGATGAAGGGCGCAGCGACAAGTTCGTGCCGGGCATTCTCGATCAATCCTGTTAGCAGCTCGGGCGTCATCTCCAGATGAAACTGCAATCCTATATGCGGACCGAACTCAAAGGCCTGCTGCTCGCAGACATCGGTCCGGGCGATCTGTGTCGCTCCGTCGGCCAGGCTGAACGTATCGCCATGCCAGTGAAGCGGGGTGAACGTATCGGGAAAATCGGCAAAGAAGCGGCTCTGGCGAGCGGTGTCGGTTTTCTGAACGGGAAAGAATCCGATCTCTTTCTGTCCGTTGGGCCGCACGGTGGCGCCAAGTGTCTCGGCGAGAAGCTGCGCTCCAAGACAGATGCCAAGCACGGGAATGTTGCGGTCGATCGCAGCCTTGATGAAGGCCTTCTCGGCAGTCAGGTAGGGGAACTCGGCCTCGTCCTTTGTACCCATCGGTCCGCCCATGACGATCAGCCGGTCGATGCTTTCAACCTGCGGCAGCATATCGCCAGAAAACTGTTCGGTTACGGAGACCGACCAGCCCCGCCGGCGAGCGAGATCGGGCAGGATGCCGGCCGGTTCAAACGGAACATGCTGGATAATATGGAGAGAAGGCATGGCCTCATTCTTTTCCGGGGCTTCGCCAGGCAAGCAATCTGAGAGCGGGAATAAGGGGAGGCGAATGGCGGAAAAGCAGAAGTAAACCGCAGAGGGCTCGGAGGACGCGGAGAGAAGAGGTTCGACCATGGAGGGAATGATCGGTTGAGGAAGGCAGAAAGAAGGGTAAGAGTTTTTCCACGAAATACGCGAAAAGCACGAAAAAAGGGGAAGTGGATCTCATACCTATCTTTCTGCCTTCCCTCCGTGTCTCCGTGGTAAATGGATTTCTGTCTGCCAAATATGCGAATAAAGCGAGAGAAGGAGATCTCTCCGGTCTTCTCTGTGCCCTCCGCGACCTCTGCGGTAGAAAAAAATCCCCCGTTTAAGGATTCTTTGTAAGATCCTCCACTCTCGGCTGAAAAAAGAATAGACAGCTTCTGACTGATTCGTTATTGAGTGATTAATCAGTTACAAAGTGATTGATCAGTTTACAGGGCAAATGAGGCGAGTTTTTCAGGGATTGGCGGAGGCAGGAGTTGAAAGAGGCGAAGACAGGCAGAAAGCACGATCGGAATGCACAGGAAAGTCGCCAGCTGATCCTTGAAGCGGCCTTTTCTCTTTTTGCCGAGAAGGGCTTTCATGGCACGACGACAAAGGCCATTGCGCGGCAGGCCGGCGTCTCAGAGGGGCTGATCTTTCATCATTTCGAGAACAAGACGGCCATCCTCGGCGCTCTCGTGCAGGGCATTGTCGGATCCAACCTCGACGTCGTCATGAAGTCGCTCATTGCGCAACGCGAAGGCGACGATCTTGAGGCGATCCTGAAAGACGTCTTCGATCTATTCGAAAGAAGCGCCCGCGAAGGACGCCTGCGCGATATGATCCGCATCGTTTTCAATTCGCTCATGACGCTGCCCGACGACGAGAAACAGAGATTCGTTCGGCAGATTCACGATACGCTGTGGATTCCGTTAACCGAAGCGATGACGCCGCGTATGAAAAACGCGAGCGTCGATCCGTATATATTCTTCCGCATTATTCAGGGTTCTATTATGGGATACATCCTCTTTCAGGAGGTTCTGGAATGGAAAAAATTCGTGCAGCTCGATCCGGCTCAGTATCGCGATACGATGGCGTCGATTATGGCGGCGGCCGTTCGCGAAAAGACGCCTTCCTGATTGTTGCCGCAATGCTCGGTATCGCCTTCGTAGCGCATCCGCTCGCTCTTCGCGGCGAGGGCCTGTCGCTGTCCGAAGCCGTCGAGCAGGGATGGAAGGCGAACTCATCGCTACGCGTCCAGGAGAACGAGCTCAAGAAGGCCGAGCTCGACGGCGCGATTGCCGACTCGTTTTCGTATCCGGAGCTCAGCCTGTTCAGCTCCTATTCCCATATTGATCCCCGTCCTGGAGTGCGGAAAGAGATCCTGCCCGGAATGGCTCCGCTTGAGCTGAACATGGGTCGTAACGATATGTTCAGTCACGGCGCACAGCTGCGTTATATTCTCTATGAAGGCGGACGCCGGTCGCATTTACAGGAGGCGTCGAAGCAGATGAAAGAGGCCTCGCGCTGGCTTCTGCTTGATCGTCGCCGCACGGTGCAGTTTGATGTGCGCCGAGCCTATCTGACGATTCTTCTGCTAAAAGAGATGGAGCATCTGGCCACCGACAATCTTGATCGTCATCGCCGTCGCTCTGCCGACGCCGATCGTGCGTTCAAGGCGGGAACGATCGCACGTCTTGAGCTGCTGCGAGCGCAGGCCGAAGAGGAAGATGCTCGCATCGCCGTCGATGAGGCCGCCGATCGCAAGCGTACCGGGCTGCGTCAGTTTGCCATATTGCTCAATGTGAAAGATCTTCCGGATCCGATCGGTGATCTGCAGCGTGCAGCAGAGCAGGCGATGCATTTCGACGTCGCCCTTCTGCGAGCTGAAGAGCCCGAGTTTGCCCGACTGATGGCCGTGTCCTTTCAGCGCAGGGCTTCCGAAGAGGCGGCCGAGGCGAAGAAGGCTGAGAGTCTGCCCACCGTCGTTACGGGCGTAAAGGCGGCTCAGGTTAATCCGTATCTCGGCGATAAAAGATACGGACCCGAGTACAGCGCCTTCTTGCAGTTGAGTTATCCGATCTTTGATTCGGGCAGATCCGAGGCCGTATATGAAAGAGCGAAGATCGAGGCGCAGAACGCCGCTCTGCAGGCCGACGAGCTTGAGCGAACGTTGAAGGCGCAATACGATCTATTAATCGAGCGCATTGAAAGCGGACGTCGCACCATTCTATCACGCAAAGTCGGAGTGAAGCGAGCGAGGCTTGCTCTTGAGGCGGCGCAGGTGGCCCACAAAAACGGGTCGATCGATCTGAGTCGCCTGCTCGACGCCGAGGTGCTGCTTTTGAAAAGCGAGGTGGAGTTTCTGCGCAGCACCGCGGAATTTTATGAAAACCTCGCCGACTGGGAGCGCTGGAGCGGTCGTAGCTCCGGCCAGTTTGAGATCTTTAACAGGAGCAAGCCATGAGCCCATTTCGTAGAATCAGTTTCGTCTCGCTATTGTTACCGCTTCCCGTCGTGATGGCCTGCTCGGATAACGGCGCCGCCGTCGCCGGATCGGGAACGATCGAGGTCGATCAGATCCGCATCTCTCCGTTATATGCCGGTCGTATCGCCGGAATTGCCGTGCGTGAGGGCGATCGCTTCGCGAAAGGAGATGCCCTTGTCTTTTTGCAGAACGAGGAGATCGAGGCCGATGTCGACTTTTCTCGGTCAGGCCTGGAGGCGGCGCGAAGCGGCATCACACAGGCCCAGGCCGATTATGAGAACGCCCGCAAAGAACGTCTGCGCGGTGAGCAGCTGTTTCGATCGGGCAGCCTGGCCCGTCAGGATCTCGATCGTCTGCTCACTCGCGAGAAGGTATCGTTATCCAGATTGCAGGCGGCACGGGCGCAGTCGGGTCAGCTTGAGGCCGCTCTGCGTCGTTCAAGAAGCAGGGTGCGCGAGATTACGCTTTATGCGCCGGTCGACGGTGTGGTGCTTTCGCGCAATTTTGAGATCGGCGAGGTAGCTCTTCCGGGAGCGGCCATTCTCAGTGTCGCCGATCTTTCGACTGTGCGCCTGAACGTCTATCTTCCGGGCCCCGATCTGCATTCGATACAGACGGGAGCAAAGGCCTCTGTAAAAGTCGACGGACTGGATCGGGAGTTCGAGGGCATAATCGAATCCATTGCCGATGAAGCGGAATTCACTCCGAAAAACGTGCAGACGGCCGACGCAAGGGCGCGCCTTGTATATGAGGTGCGCATTCGCCTGGATAACTCCGAGCGCATCCTCAAGCCGGGCATGCCGGCCGATGCGCGCATTGCCACGCGAGAAGCAGATCCGCAACGCACGCAGGGCCAGAACAGATAGGAGCATCCTGCATGCCGGCAACCGTTATCACAGGCGCCGATTCTCGCTCCGTCATCAGCATGTCGGATGTCTCGCGTCGTTTCGCCGATGTGTGCGCCGTCGAGCATGTAAGCCTGACGGTCGAACGCGGCGAGATCTACGGACTGATCGGCCCGGACGGTGCTGGCAAGACGACGACGATGAGGCTGCTTGCCGGAGCGTTAGCCGCAGATGAAGGATCGATTCACGTGATGGGGCTGGACGTTTCGAAAGAGCCCGATCGTATCAAAGAACGCATCGGCTATATGCCGCAGCTCTACGGCCTGTATACCGATCTGACCGTGCACGAGAATCTTGCCTTTTTCGCGCGACTCTTCGGCGTTCACAAAAACCGGGAGCGACGCATTGACGAGCTTCTCGAATTTGTGAGGCTATCCGAGTTCAAAGAGAGAAAGGCCGGCGATCTTTCCGGCGGCATGTACAAGAAGCTTGCTATCGCCTGTTCGATTCTGCACAGACCCGATCTGCTTCTTCTGGATGAGCCGACGAACGGTGTCGATCCCGTCTCGCGTCGAGATCTGTGGGCCCTGCTTTTCTCTCTTTCAGCCGACGGTGTGGCCGTGCTTGTCAGTACTCCCTATATGGACGAGGCCGAGCGCTGTCATCGTGTCGGTCTGATGTATGACGGTATGCTTTTACGCGAGGGGACGCCGGTCGGACTTCTTCGCGAGCTGCAGAACCGTGTTTTCGTTTTCGAGACGAGAAGGCCTGCCGACGAGCTGGAGCACTTGCGACGTGAGTTACCCGAAGGAGCTTTAACCGCAATTGCCCCCGAAGGTATTCGCGTCGTATTTGCCGGTAGCAAAAAGAGCGTCCGGCGCATGAAGATTGCACAGCCCGGCATCGAAGATCTGCTCATGCTGGTGCAGTACCAGAAGGAGCACGCATGAATCGGGCCGTGCTTGTCGAGAATCTCAGCCGCCACTTCGGCTCCTTTCGCGCCGTCGATGATATCACGTTCGATGTGCAGGCCGGCGAGATCTTCGGCTTTCTCGGTGCAAACGGCGCCGGTAAGTCGACGACGATCCGCATGCTGTGCGGTATTCTACCTCCAAGCTCGGGACGGGCGCGCGTTCTCGGTATCGACATCGCCGTAAACCCGGGAGGCGTCAAACAGAGCATCGGCTACATGTCACAGCGGTTTTCGTTATACGGAGATTTAACCGTCGAAGAGAACATCAATTTCGCTGCCGGTATTCGCGGCCTTGCAGGCGATCCGCTGCGCCGGCGTAAGGATCAGATTCTGCTGGAAACGGGGCTTGCGTCAGATCGTCGCATGCGCACGGATAGGCTTCCGGGCGGCGTCAAGCAGCGCCTTGCGCTCAGCTGTTCGTTGATTCACGATCCGCGGCTGATCTTTCTCGATGAGCCGACGGCCGGCGTCGATCCGGCGTCGCGTCGTATGTTCTGGGATTTGATCCGCGAGATGAAGGAGCGCGGACGCACGGTCTTCGTTACAAGCCACTATATGGACGAAGTGGAGCAGTGCGACCGCATCGCCCTTATGAATCGGGGTCGCATCGACGCCCTTGATAGCCCATCCGCACTTCGAGCGACGATCCTGCCAGGGCCCGTGCTTGAGATTCACGGAGGCGAGAGCGTCGGCGCTCTGCTTGAATCATGGAGAGAACGTAACGATGAGATCGTTCGCATCGATCCCTTCGGTCGAGGTTATCATGTTGTCGTTAAGGGAAAGGCGCTAAGTTTTCAAAAAGCCCTGCGAGAGAAGGGATGCGAGGTGCGCGTCGTTCCTGCATCTCTTGAAGACGTCTTCGTTTATGTAATAGGCAGGTCGCAGTCATGAAGGCCACACTGGAGCGTATCTATGCGATGGCCTGGAAAGAGTGGATTCACATCCGGCGTGATTTTCGCACGCTTTACCTGGCCTTTATTCTTCCCGTTGTGATGATCCTCATCTTCGGCTATGCCGTAGACTTTGATATCGACGGCATACGCATGGGCGTCGTCGATCGCGACCGTACAGAAGAGAGCCGATCCTTTATCGCCCACCTTACGGCAGGGGGATGGTTTCGATTGGAGCGATACGAAACGACCGACTCCGGTTTAATGACGGCCCTTGATAGCGGTCAGATCAAGATAGGCGTCTTTATTCCTGAAGGATTTGCCCGAAGCATCCGTCGAGGGGATCAGCCCGAGATACAGGCGCTCCTTGACGGAAGCGATAATAACGCGGCGACGGTCGGTCAGAACTATCTTCTGCTTGGCGCTGCGCGGTATTCCGAGTCGATCATGAAAGACGGCCTGAACAGGGCCGGGTTAGCCGGCATAAGAATCGCACGCCTTTCGCCCGCTCCGCTCATCTACTTTAATCCCGAACTGAAAAGCCGCTTTTATATACTGCCCGGTATCATCGCCCTGACGACGGCCATTCTTGCCGCTCTGTTAACCTCGCTTGTCATCGCCCGCGAGTGGGAGAGGGGGACTATGGAGCAGCTCATCGCCACGCCTGTGCGCCCCTACGAGATCATCATCGGAAAGATCATCCCCTACATCGGTATAAGCGTTCTACAGACGACGATGACGGCCGTGCTCTCCGTCGTCGTATTCGGCATACCGTTTCGCGGGAATCCGATCTGGCTGCTTCCGGGCGCCGTGCTTTTCGCGACGGGAACGCTTGGCCTCGGCATGATGCTGTCGAGCGTGATGAAAAGTCAGCTGCCGGCGATGCAGGCGGCCTTTGTGGCGACGATGCTTCCCGGTATTATCCTTTCAAATTTTGTTTTTCCAATAGAGAGCATGCCTGCCATCATTCGCATGATTACTTATATAGTGCCGGCGAAATACTTTCTCGTCGTGTTGCGCACGTTATTCCTGAAAGGCACCGGCCCGGAGGCCTACGTGCTTGAGCTTGTCTTTCTTGCTCTTTTTGCCGCCTTTGTTCTCTTTGTGGCGACTCGCAAAACCGTGAAGAGGGTGGCCTGATGACTCTGCGTGCCATCATCATGAAAGAGTGGATTCAGACGTTTCGCGACAAACGAATGCTTCTGATTATCTTTGCCGTGCCCGTGTTGCAGATGATCCTGTTCGGCGTCGCTACGGATAATGAGGTGCGGAACCTGCGCACCATCATCGTCGACCAGGATCGATCGGGCCTTTCGCGTGAGATCTTCTCGGCCGTCAGCCGCGGAGATTATTTTCACGTTACCGAAATCACCGGCGATGTTAACTATGGCGTCAGCGCTCTGATGCAGAACCGTGCGCGTATCGTGATCGTCATCCCGCCCGGACTCGAAGGCCACTTTCGCTCGGCCGATGCAAAGGCGCAGGTTCAGCTCATGCTCGACGGGTCAGATGGCAACTCGGCGACGATTGCAATGGGCTATCTGCTGCGCATCTTAAACAGCACGGCTGAAAAGGCGATGCCTGCCGCCGTTTCGGGCCTGCGTCCGTCCGTGCATCCGCTTCACATCGAGACAAGGGTGCTTTATAATCAAGCCCTGGTCTCATCGCATTATATGGTGCCGGGCATCATCGCCATGATCCTCACGGTCATCACGACGATGCTGACGGCGATGGGCATCACTCGCGAGAAAGAACGCGGCACCTTCGAACAGCTTGTCGTCTCGCCCATCCGCGGATGGGAGCTGATGCTCGGCAAGACCATCCCCTATGCGGTAATTGCCGCCGTCGACGCGGCCATCGCTACGGGTATCGGAATGCTCATCTTTCAGATTCCGCTTGCCGGTTCGCTGTCGGCCCTTGTCGTGTTGAACCTCGCCTATATCCTCGCCATGCTCGGTATGGGGCTTTTTATCTCGACGATCAGCCAGACGCAGCAGCAGGCGATGATGACGGTCTTTGCCGTTCTCTTTCCTTTTATTATACTTTCGGATTTCTTTTTCCCGCTCGAGAACATGCCGCAGGCCGTTCAATACGGAACGTTGCTCAACCCCATGCGGTATGCCCTGCGCGCACAGCGTGAGATTTTTCTGAAAGGGAGCGGGTGGGAGCAGGTCTGGCCGAATATTCTGGTGCTGACCGGCTTTGCCGTTGCTTTTTTGAGCTACGGATCATTGCGTTTTCGAAAGAGCCTGCAGGTCTGAACCGGCCGTTCAATGCATTCAGTGTATTCAGTTTTTTTTGAAAAAGTTGCACCTGCAACCTAAATCTGTTGACGCCGGCGGCAGTTTCATTTTCCTTACAGGAGCATGTCGTCCCGGGCGAAAGAGAGATTGATTGCGCTGGCCATTTTTGTAGCCGGAAGCACGCTCCTGCTTCCCGGAGCGGAAGGCCTCAACCTGCTGCGGCAGGGCGATGAGGTCATGCATATCGCCACCGTGCGTGAGAGCCTTGATGCCGGCTCGATTCTCATGCCGCAGCTCACGCAGCAACCGAACTCGTATAAGCCGCCGTTGCTTTTCTGGATGGGGATGCTCGGCGAATCCTTATTCGGTAGATCCCTTCTGGCTGACCGTTCTGTCGTTGCCCTGCTTGGCGCAGGAACGGCCGTCTTTCTATTCCTGATTGCACGGCTGCATGCGCTCTCTCTTGCGCGAAGCCTTCTTATTACGGCCGCCTTTCTTGTTTCGCTGGCAGCCTTCAAATTCGGACGTCTGCTGATGATGGATTTGCCGATGGCCTTCTTTTTGACGGCGGTCGCTTATTCTTTCGTCCGGCACTGGCGCATCCAGACGGGCATGGCGTTTATGGCGCTTGCAGGGTTCCTGACAGGCATCGCTTTCCTCTATAAAGGACCGCTCTTTCATGTTTATGCAGCGTTGCTTTTCCTCTCTCAGACCGGGATGCGACTCTGGTCGCCGGGTGCTCTGAATAACACGCCTCGCATGCGAGTAATGCTACTCGGCTTCTTGAAGGACGGCATCGTTTTCAGCCTGGCGTCGTTCCTTGTACCGTTGATCTGGGTCGTAGCCCTGGCCGCAAACGGTCACACTGGAACGCTCTGGTTCTTTTTCGTCGTCGAAAACGCCGGTAAGTTCGCGGCGGATAACCAGCCGATGATGCGCATCTTCGGAGGATGGCTACTCTATCTTTTGCCGTTTACGCTTCCTGTTATCTGGATTGCCGGACGTTCGTTTCTACAGCCTGTAAGAGGGCCGGCTGCGTACACGGCGCGTGTTTTTTTTGTGGCTGCCATCCTTATAACGCTGCTGCACCTGCTGCCCGATCGCAAGGACCCCTATTATGTGGTTCCCGTCCTTCCGCTTGTTTTTGTCGCCGTGGGCCTTTCGTTTCGTAAAGAAGATCGCATTGCCGGATGGCTGCTTTTTGTTCAGAGCGCCGTTCTGGCTCTTCTTCTTTCGATCACACTCTTTCTCTTTGCCTCGACCTCTCTGGCGGTTTTGCTATCTCTATTACTTCTCGCGGGAGTCTGTGCCGGTGGGATGGCAGCCTCTTTTGGTTTGAACGACTGGAAGTGGGGAGGCATGCATCTTCTTGCTCCGGCGGTGATCATGCTGGTCATGCAATTTGGCCTGTTGCCTGCCGTTACCCGTCCGATTCTTCCTGCAGAGCAGGCATCCCTTCTAAAGGGGCACGGCGTCTGTCTTGTGAGTCGTAACTGGTGGGATGTCTTTGAATTGCAGTTGCTTATACCAGGTAGCGACATTGCGCATACCTCTACCGAAGAGCGCATCCACTGTGCAGACGGCGAAAGAGCTGTCGTTGTATTACAGGAGGATGTGTCTGCTCCAGCCGGGTATGCTCGCCTGGCCGAGTGGTCACACTGGAGCATCCGACCGATTGACTTTCCTGGTTTTGCTTCTCTGCGCTCTTCAGTCTCTTCGCCTGACTGGCGGCTTCCGTTTGAAGGCAGGAGCGTGCTGTATGCGCCTGTGAAGGAGGCCTCACAATGAGCCGGCATACGGGCGATCAATCTTCAGATCTTACGCAGTGGACGATTCGATTTCAAAATTCGAAGCTCTGGCGCTTTCTGCCGCTAATTCTGATAGCGGTCGGTGCATTGGCCGTGGCCTCGTACAAGCTTATACCGACCGAAAAAGGCGAAGCCACTGTGCAGACGCACTATTCTGAAGAAGACGCCGATCTGCTCTGTGGCCGTTTCTGTGATGCACTTCTTATCTGTCAGGCAGACGCTCTGCAGGGCAGGGACGAAGCGACGAAGCGGGCCGTCCGATCGGCATGTTATACAGGATGCAGAAAGCATTCAGGTAAACTGGCTTCCTGCGAAACGATCTTACGTAATGAAAAGAGCGGTCCGGAACAATGCAGATTGTTATCGGGCTGTATTAGATAAACAGAGTCGCCTGTTACACACGGCGACCCCCTGAAACAGAGAGGAGAAAAATATGCAGGAGCTCAAGGAACGCAAGCCGCTATTCAGGCGGGAATATTTTCCGGGAAAGCAGCGGAACCGTCATGCTGTAGACGTGTCTGTCATACTTCCCACGTATAACGAAAGAGAGAATCTGAGCATTCTGATTCCGACGCTGATTCGACTTTTTGAAGAGGCGCATCTCAGTTTTGAACTGATCGTCGTCGACGACAACTCGCCCGATCATACCTACGATATGGTGCGGCAGATGGCCATGACCGACCATCGTCTGCGTCTGATCCGTCGCATCGATGAGAGAGGATTATCGTCGGCTGTCGTTACCGGCATGGCATCAGCAGGCGGACGGCATTTTATCGTCATGGATTCCGATCTTCAGCATGACGAGTCGGTGATCCCGCGCATGGTGCAGGAGTTACAGAACGCCGAAATCGTCGTCGGTTCTCGCATGGCCGAAAGCGGAAGCTATGGAGAGATGTCGTGGATTCGCAAGATGATGAGCCTTGCCGCTACGATGATGGCGAAGATTATGCTGCCTGTTGGCGTGAGCGATCCGATGAGCGGATTCTTCGGAGTTAGAAGAGAGACCTTTGAACAGATTGCCGATCGGTTAAACCCGAAAGGGTTCAAGATCCTGCTTGAGATTCTCGCAAGGGCAAAAGGACGCGAGGTGCGTGAGGTCGGCTATCGCTTCCGTAATCGGATGCACGGTCAGACGAAGCTGGACGGAGCGGTTATCTTGCAATATATTTTTGCGCTGGTTGAGATCCGTCTCGGACGGACGCTTTCGACCACATTCTTTCGCTATGCCCTGATCGGTTCAGCGGGAGTTCTTGTGAACCTTCTGGGGCAGTTTCTGGCCACCGCGCTGTTCGGCCTTGAATATCAGCGCGGCACGCTTTTGAGACCGTCACTTGCCGTCCTGATCGGTTTCGAGTTAAGCGTGTATTTTAATTATATGGCGAATAACTCCTGGACCTTTAAAGACAGGAAACGCACGGGATTTACGTCCAATCTGGCAGGATTTGGAAAATTTCACGTCGTGGCGTTGTATGGGTTTTTGATTCAGGTCTCCGTCTGGAACCTGCTTCTTGCCGTTACTCCCGATCAGATTCCGGGCCAGGCGGCCAGTTATGGGGCCAACCTGATCGGAATCCTGTTCGCTACGGTGAATAACTACTATCTGAACAAGAATTTTACATGGGAGAGGGGATTAACGGCCTGATCCCTGAGTTCGGAACCGGGATGGCTCGGGTTCCGAATCCCGATTGACAGGAGATTGATAACCCGATGAAAAGTCGTTCCATGCAACCAGAACCTCCTCAGACGTCTGATCCACTCGGATACCTGCTCGGCAGGGCGCATTACTCCATGCGAAGGCGACTCAATCGCAGGATGGCCAGCTGCGGCATGGAACTGACAAGTGAACAATGCCTGATTCTCGTGATGCTCGGATGTGAATCGCAGGTGAATCAACAGGATCTTGCCGACCGAATGTTTAAAGACAAGACGGGCATCTCAAGGCTGGTCTCGGGTATGGAACGCAAGGGACTGATCCAGCGAACAAGCACGATCGAAGATCGACGCAATAACTTCGTGCAGCTCACTGACTTCGGGCGTTCCACGTTGACCACGATTAACCGGCAGCTCTCTGAGATTCGTGTGGAGGCGCGCGAAGGCATTGCCGAGAAAGATATGGAGACGTGTCGCAGGGTATTGCAGAAGCTTGTCGACAATCTCAGCGCATGTGAAGAACAGGCCGGCTAACGTCGGCCGATCTGTCGCCGGGCTGCCGGAGCAACGGGAGAAGAAACCAGTTCCAGAGAAGCGAGTTCAGGGACGGTTTTCAAACAATTGAAGCAAGCGCACTGAAAAACCGCTCAATATCTGAAGCCGTCGTCGGCAGATGCGGAGCCAGTCGCAGATAACCTCCGCGAACGGTGCAGACAATACCCTTATCGCGCAGCTTGCGTGAAGCAGTATCGGGATCGGGAACGATAAGCGAGAGTATGCCTGATCGGTGCTCGGGCTGAAAGCAGAGCGGACGTATCTTCTCTTTTATTCCAGGCAATGAAGAGCGATCAAGCAATTCAATAAAGACGTCCTGCATGGCGAATATGTGATCGCGCACTCCTTCGATGGTATTCTGAAGAGGCAGCTCGTCGATGCAGACCTTGAGAGCGACGGCAAGAGAAACGGGCGAGGTACTGTACTCGAATTTGCGGCCGTCCGTATACGGATTCCATGTGTGATTCAGATAATCCTGGCCCTGCTTCATCAGATCGGCGCCCGTCATGACCGTCTGAATCTTCTCGCGAAAGGCGGGGGATGTATAGAGCAGCCCGCAGCCGATCGGGCCAAGCAGCCACTTCCAGCCCGATGCGGCAATCGCCGAGATATTCCACATCTCGGGATACAGGGGAAGCGCACCGAGGCTCTGAGCGGCGTCGACGACGAGGTCGATATTTCGCTCTTTACAATAAGCGCCGAGCTGTTTCAGGTCGACGGCAAAGCCCGACGTGAACTGCACATGGCTGATAGAGATGATCTTCGTGCGCGGCGTTACCACAGCATCGATATCTTCAAGGGAAAAGCTGCACGGCCCTGGCAGTGTGATGCCATCGTCGCAGGCAAGAAGTCCGTATGCTCTGTCCTGAATGAGCTTGAGCGTGGCGCCTCTATGTTCCTGAACGAGCCAGGGATAATGGTTCGAGGGATATTCGTGCACGTAACTGACGATCTCGTCGCCTGCCTGTAACGGATATCCGGCGGCAATCATAGACAGGCCTTCTGCCGTATTCTTGACGAACGACAGATTGCTCGCATCCGTATGCAGCAGCCGGCCTGCCGATTGCCGCAGCTCGCCCAGGACGTCCGGGTATTCGGCGAAGACAAGCGCCCCCTGAAGCGAATGGCGTTCATCGAAACGGTGGGCGGCCATACGGGCCGGATCATATAGCGGTGAAACGCCGCAAAAATTCAGATAATTCCAGCTCTGTCTGTGAGAAAGGCCTTCGGACATAGGTCTCTTAAAAGTACTTGCGGCTGCACGGACAGCGTTTTTTTCGAATCCATGTCCGCCCTTCTTTCCGGTGAAGCCCTTCAGTCCCTCGAAACACGCGTCCGGGAGCGTCTGAACTCAGATCCAGCGCTGCGTTCCGGTCTGATTGATCGTGAGCTTGCTCTTGCTATTCTGGAAAGCCCCGACATCGCCACCGAAGACGTGCTTCGCATAGGTGAGATGATACGGCGTCATTTTCATGAGAATCGCGTTCTCGTTCATATCCTGAATAACATTCGTAACGGAAACTGCGCCGAGGACTGCGGCTATTGCGCTCAGCGCAAATCGGCAGAGGGAGTTCCGGTTTACCAGACGAAGCCCGAAGACGAAATCATGGAAGAAGCGAAGGCGGCAAAAAAGAGCGGAGCGCATCGCTACTGCCTCGTCACGGCCGGTCGCGGAACCTCGCCGCGTATGGCCGAAAAATATGCCGAGCTGATCAAACGTATCAACGATGAGCTCGGCATGAAGGTCTGTCTGAGTGCCGGGCTCATCAATGATCCCGAAACGGCTCGCATTCTCGCCGACGCCGGTCTTGATCGTTATAACCATAACCTGAACACGTCAGAGTCTCATTACGGAGAGATCGCCACGACGCACTCCTATCAGGATCGCCTGAACACGCTGGAACACGTTTCTTCGCGCGGCATCTCGCTCTGCAGTGGAGTCATCGCCGGCATGGGTGAAAGTCGCGCCGATCTTGTAAACGTCGCCTTCGAGCTGAATCGACTCGGTGCGGCCTCCATTCCTGTGAACTTTTTTCTGCCCGTCGAAGGTCATGCGGTGAAAAATCCCGAAAGCCTTACCGCCGACGACTGCCTGAAAATCCTCTCCGTATTCCGTATGGCTAACCCTTCGGCCGAGATCCGCATGGCGGCCGGTCGCGAGGTTTACCTGGGCGATCGTCAGGGCGAGGGGCTGCGCGTCGCCAACTCGCTGTTCGTTTCGGGTTATCTGAATGTAAAGGGATCGTCGGCCGAGCAGACCATCCGACTTATCTATGAAAACGGCTACAGGCTCGACGAAGAATGTGAGAAAGAGATCGTCGAGCTGCGCGACCGAATGCTTGCCGATGCGGCCATCACTTCAGATCTTCAGATGAAGGGAATTGAAGAGCTGCGTCCATTTCAGAATCAACGGTGAGTTGTTGCTTTGATCTATCCCGATAATCGCTGGAAGCATGCCTGGGATGGCATAATTCTCTTCGCCGTAACGTTTGCGGCGATTGAGGTGCCGTTACGTCTCGTTTTTGGTTATACGGCAAAGGGATGGATTTCTGTCGCCGACTCCCTCCTTGCCGCCATATTTCTCGTCGATGTCGTTTTGCAGTTTTATACCGTGCAGTCCGAGCAGGGGCGATTGATCGTCGATCGTTCGGAGGTCAGACGGCGTTACATGAAATCATGGTTCGTTCCTGATTTTCTTGCCGCCCTGCCGTTTGATCTGATCTTTCTTCTGGCCGGGCCTCTTGGATTGCCTGTGCTACTTGCGCAGCGTATCTCTCGCCTGGTGCGAATGGTTCGTGTTCTGCGGCTGTTTCATCTGGCAGGAATCCTGCGAACCATTCAAAGGCAATCGACGCTTCATCCTGGCCTGCTGCGAATGAGTATCCTAACCTACTGGATTCTCATGGCCGCTCACTGGGTTTCCTGCGGCTGGCTGGCTATCGTCGGCTCTACCGGCGATCCGCTGCTCGACTATTTGAACGCTCTGTACTGGTGTCTAACGACGATTGCTACAGTGGGCTACGGTGACATCACGCCCGACCGCACCAATGCCGTTCAGCTCATCTATACGATGGCCGTCATGGTTCTCGGCGTCGGCGTCTATGGTTACCTGATCGGTAACATCGCCACCATGATTGCGAACCTCGACGTAGCGCGAGCGCATCATCAGGAGAAAATGGAGCAGGTTACGGCATTTATGCGGTATCGTAACATCCCGCCGCGTCTTCAATCTCGGATCCGTAATTACTACAATTACCTGTGGGAAAGCCGTCGCGGGTACGATGAGCTATCCGTCATCACCGATCTGCCCGATTCTCTGAAGGCCGACGTCGTCATCCATCTGAATATGGAGATCCTGGAAAAGGTTCCGATTTTCAGAGGATCGTCTAACGAATTTATCAGAGAGCTTGTCGTCGAGCTGCGGCCGGTCGTGTACACTCCGGGCGACTATGTATTCCGTCGCGGAGAACTCGGTGAGCGAATGTATTTCGTTTCGAAAGGTCGGGTGGAGATTCTGACCGCCGACGATATTGAGATCAAGGCGACCCTTGGCGAAGGGGATTTCTTCGGCGAGATGGCTCTGCTTTTTCATCAACCGCGAACGGCCAGCGCGCGAGCGGCGGAGTATTGCGACCTGTATTATCTCGATAGATCGACCTTCGATCGCGTTCTACGTCGTTATCCTGAATTCAAGAAGAAGGTCGTAGCCTTTGCCGAGCAGCGCAGCAGTCGACCGCACGATGTCGTCGCTGAGGGGAATGCATCGGATGTCTGAGTTACAGCTGCTTGTTTTCGATCTTGACGGAACTCTCGTCGATTCTTCGGGAGATATCGCCGCCTCGATCAATTTTACGAGAGAAAGCAGAAGTCTTCCCGCTCTCGATATTGCATTGATTCGCTCGCACCTTGGAGATGGAGCCCGTCAGCTTGTTCAGCGCTGCTTTCCGGAGTTAACGGGCGATGAGGCCGAAGGCGAAGAGCTTGACGTGACTCTGGCTGCATTCAGGGAGCACTATACCGAACATTGTACCGACTTGACCGAGGCGTATACCGGCGTAATGGAGACGCTCGAACGTTTGAAATCCCGCTATCGCATGGCTGTGCTTACGAATAAGTATCGCGCCGCCTCGGTTATCATTCTCGAAAAGCTCGGTCTGCTTTCGTTTTTTGAGATCGTTGTCGGTGGCGACGGCCCCTGCTTGAAGCCCTGCCCCGAGGGACTTCTCAGTATCGCTCAAACCCTGGAAAGAGAACCAGGGCAGATGGTAATGATCGGCGATCATCATACCGATCTCGAAGCGGGACGGCGTGCCGGAGTTAAAACGATCTTCTGCGAGTACGGTTTCGGCATTCGAGGCGAAGAAAGCCCCGATGCAGTCATCGCTCAATTCTCAGATCTGTCGTCGGTGCTACCGGAGCTATCCGGTACGGGAAGCGACCAGTTCCACCGGTAAGCGGCCAGACGTAGAAGAACGCCACTAACAAAGATTACGATCAACACGCCCTCGTTTCTATGCAGGTCGTATCTCGATAGCAAATAAAGCAGAAGGCCTATGAGGATTGAGATCGTTCCGTAGAACTCCGTAAAAAGCAGCTTCGGAACGCGGTTCAAAAGCATATCGCGCACCATGCCGCCTCCGGTGGCCGTTATAAAGGCAATCCATACGACTCCGAAAAGATTCAGATCTCTGTCGATAGCAAGCAGAGCGGCCGCAATCGAAAAAGAGGACAGGCCGATGGCGTCGAAGAAGATCGTTATCCGACTCTGTTCGATGCGCGAGGCGCGCCCTTTCTTCATGAAATAAAAAGCCAGAACAAGAAGAACGGAGATCGTCGCAACGGACGACGGGACGGGGTCCTGAAAAACGTAGGGAATGCGCCCGAGCATAGCATCGCGCATGATGCCGCCGCCGAAGGCGGTGAGATAGCCCGCCGTCAGAATCCCGATAATATCGAGCCTGTGTCGTATGCCCGTGAGCATTCCGGTGATGGCAAAGGCGGCGATGCCGACGTTATCGGCGAGCAGGAAAACGTCACCGGGGCGGATCATTTCGTTTCCTGCGCGATGCGTTCGAGGTCATGACAGTCTCGCTTCATCGCCTCCCAGCGTTCGCGCCCGAAGGCATCAAGCATGGCCTCCTGCGTCTGACGCCATACGGGGAATGTCTTGCGAAAGAGATTGCGTCCTTCGGGCGTCATACGAAGGATAACGCGGCGGCCTTCTTTTTCGCGCTCTATCAGGCCTCTTTCTGTAAGCGGCTCGATTGAACGGAGCAGGGTCGTGCGATCAAGGCCGAGGAACTCTCCCATTTGTTTAAGCGTCAGGTCGCCGAGCTGACGCAGAGCGGCAAGGGCGTTGAACTGCCCGATGCGTAATCCGTGCGGACGCAGGGCCGTATCGAAGGCCTGCGTCGTCGCCCTGGCCGTCCGCTTCAGGTTGTGGTTGATACAGAGAAGAAAAAATCTATCGTCGCTCATTCCCGCCTGCTTCGGAACGATTTTATACGCTCCTCGGGCAGGGAAAGCCGGAATCCTTTTTCGATTTGAAGGGAATCAAAGAATTCACGAAATTCGGGCTCATGTCGGATGGGCAGCCCCCGCTTCAGATCAATATAAGAGAATTCCATCCAGACGGCCGCATGTACGATACTGCGATCCACACTGCGCATGACGGCCTCCACCTTCATTCCAGAGGAGGTCGTATCGAGGATGGCCGTCTGAATCCAGACATCCTCGTTCCAGCGAGCGGGCCGTAAAAAAACCTGCTGAGAACTGCGCACGACCCAACCATGTCCGGTGACTTCGGCATGCCGTTGCAGATCGAGCGTGTAATGGTTTCTCAGGTGCTCCTCGCGAGCCTCCATTACGTAGTCGACGTAGCGAGCGTTGTGCAGGTGGCCGAACGGGTCGCAATCCTTGAAGCGGATGCGGTGCAGGGATTCGGGAAGCTTTTCAAGCTCGCCGACGATCTGGAAAAGGGCTGCCTCATTGGAGGCGGGTTGTTCTACTGTTGTGTGCATATACACTGATTATAGTGTGCATATGCACTTTGGCGAGCGTTTTTTATGCCTGCCACGGGAAAAATGGAGAGAATGGGCGGAGAAATAGATCCTTTTTTCCACGAAATACGCGAAAAGCGCGAAAGAGGAAAGGAGGGGAAGTCCTCCTCATACCTACCTTTTTAATCTTCTCCGTGTTCTCTGCGATCTCTGCGGTAGATTTTTTTTACTCGTAGCATCGCAGCAAAGAGGTTTAACCGCGGAGGGCTCAGGTGCGCCAGGATAAGCCTGTGTGAGCCACCAGGGTGAAACGTCC
>SWCA01006607.1_pt2 | contig 74679 bp, 72 predicted proteins | sample 4692961 | NCBI WGS metagenome assembly SWCA01 (sample SAMN10267275, study PRJNA491770) | bioreactor metagenome | isolation source: DHS bioreactor inoculated with | place: Japan: off Shimokita Peninsula | reverse complement strand
CCACTGGGCTGATAGTTACTTCAATCAAGCGATTTATTCAGCATTTGGATTCTATCCATTTGGTGCAAACTTAGATGACCCATCTGCTGTAGGATTTGCTAATGCAGTTCCTGCATTGACATGGATGAAATCTGAACTTCAACCTCGTACAACTGGTACAGGTGGTTCTCATAACTCAATTAGTGCTGGCGGTAACTTTGAATTAGGTAAGATTCCTTATATTATTGCAGGTCCATGGAATATTGAAGCATATAATAAAGCGGGCGTGAATTTTGCAATTGCTCCAATGCCAACAATTGAAGTTAATGGCGTTGACAAAGCAACTCAAACATTTGCTGGCGCACAAATGGCTGCAGTTTATAAATATTCAGAAAATAGAGAAGATGCAATTAAATTTGTAGAATTCTTAGCTTCTGATATCGCTATGGAATTAATGTATGAATATAAAGGTAAATTACCAGCACTTAAGACTGAACTCTTAGGAGACATCGAAGGTGTAAGTACTGATACATTATTATTAGCTATGGCTGATCAATTACAAACTTCAGTTCCAATGCCAACAATCCCACAAGTAACTTATTACTGGGGACCAGGTGAAACTATGGTTATTGAAGTATGGAATAACGGAGTTGCTCCTGCAACAGCAGCTGCTACAGCTGAACAATCATATAGAACTCGTGTAGGTCTAGCTGGTTAATAATTTCAAAATAATTTATTTAAAAACTATGATGAGGCGGCATAATCTTGCCGTCCTCATTTAGTTTATATAACGGAGGGCTCAATGAAAATATTAAGCATAATTAAAGCGATTGCTTCTGGGATTATTTGGGGCCTAGGACAATTACTCAATGGGCAATTTTTTAAGTTTCTATTCTTTTTTGTCGTTTTTGCATTATTTGTTGGTATTGAATTTGGAACAAGTCATTATCAAGATGATATTAATGCGTATGATAAAGTTGCAGGCAACAATTTAGGTGATGAGTGGTACATCAATGGGTTTATGGCGGAGTATAATTATAATAAACTTGTAGATGGTGCATCTTATGAAGACTTCGAACTATTTTTAGAAGAAATAGGCGGAGAAGAAAATCTAACTGAAGAGTTGTTTATAGAATTTTTTGCTCAAGATCTCAAAAAAAATAGTCCGATCAAATACACAAATTTAGTATCAAGTGAAGATATTTTACTTGACGATTTTAAAGAGAATTATAACGAAGAAAATTTAGTACATTTGATTAGAAAGCAAACTTTATATAAAGATGTTGATGGCAAATACTACGTTGAAAGAAATGTAGAACAAGAAGACGGAAGCAACAAAAAAGAATTTGTAGAAACTAGTATACTAACGGGAGAATTAGTAGAAAGTAATGTAAAAACAAATCTCGATGATTTAACTTTATTTGTTAAGTCAGGAGACATTTTTCGTGCAAATAATAAGTTTTATGTTAAAGCTACAGATGATGTAGCTACAGTTTATATTGATTTACAAACAAGTGAAGTCGTAAGTTTAACTAATCCAACTGAGATTTCAGTTGAAGGACCTATTTATTTACTTGATGGAAATATCTTTGAATATTACGAGCCTAATTTGATATATAACTCACGACGCATTCAGTACAAAGAAACTTCTTTTTCAGTCACATTTAGACAAGCAATGTCATATACATTCTCATATGCTTGGAACGAGTATACAGGTGTAGATATTACTAAACTTATGATTAAAGTTTATCATGAACTTAATCCTGAACTAAAAGATAGTTTTGAAGAACAGTTTAATAATTTCTTTTATGATCGAGGCGGATTATTCGTTCGAGGTTATTGGGCTGTAGTTACATTAGGGACTGCACAAAAAGTTAATATTAGCGGTCACATGGGATTAATGGATGCAATGGTTGGAAATAGCGATAGTGACTTTTCACTATTAACATCGTTTAATGTTTCTGAAACAGTGCCAGTAAGAGGCCATGTTTCAACCATGTTATTACTTGAAGGACTTATTGGTGTTATATTATCGTTCTTTTTCTTCATCTTTATGGGTTGGAGTATTAGAGATGCTTATGTAACAAGTGAAAAGAAGAGAAAAAAAGAAAAAGTGTTAAAAGATGGAGCTTACTTCAAAAATGTATATGAAGAAAGTTTTGAATATATCGTTTTATCACCAGCTATATTTGTTTTAGGTTTCATTTCTATTATGCCAATTGCATTTGGTTTTGTCATTGCCTTTACAAACATTGCAGGTAATGAATCAATGCTGGATACATTTAACTGGGTTGGACTTACGAATTTCATAGCGTTATTTAATTTCACAAGTGGATTAGGTGCATCATTTGGTGTAGCATTCTGGAGAGTTTTATCTTGGACAGTCGTTTGGGCTGTGCTTTCAACGGCTACAGTTTTCTTTGGTGGATTTTTCCAAGCACTTATTTTAAATAGTGAAAAAGTCGTATTTAGAAAATTTTGGAGAACTGTGTTAATTCTTCCATGGGCGATACCAGCATTATTATCACAAATGGTATTCTCAGTTATGTTTAATGAAGTTGGTTTCATTAATACATTCATGCAAGATATTGGTATCTATGAGGTTTTAAGAAATTTAAATATGTTAGGTGTAAGTTATGATAGCTTAACAGGGTTCTCTAAGTTACTTTATTTAGGTGAATCTAATATTCAATGGTTTAGTAATCCATTTAATCCAACGTTCGTACGGGCAACACTTATTCTTGTAAATATTTGGTTAGGATTCCCTTACTTTATGGCACTTATGACTGGTGTTATGACAGCCATTGATAAAACATTATATGAAGCAGCAGATATTGATGGTGCATCTGGCATACAAAAAATTACAAAGATCACTATGCCACTTGTTTTATACTCTACAGCACCTATCCTAATCATGACTTTCTCAGGGAACTTTAATAACTTCGGGGTCATCTACTTTATTACAGGTGGTGGTCCGAACTCTGGTATAGCCAGCAGGGGATTTGCTGGAGACACGGATATTCTGATCTCATGGATGTATACGTTAACGGTTGATTACTCAATCTTTAATATGGCATCTGTGTTCTCAGTACTCATCTTCTTGTTTGTTGGTTCACTAACTGCATGGAACTTATCAAAAACAAGAGCATTCCAGGAGGACTAAATCATGACATTTATATATATAATTTTAATTTATCTTATGTTCGTTTTTGTTGGTGTCAGTTTTGGAACTGCTTATGATCATGCAGTTAAAAAAGGATATGAAGGTAGAAAATATCTTTTAATGAGCTTGATTCCAATTTTTGGATATTATTATGCAAAAAAACTACCAGCAAAGACTAATGTAGATGACATTGAACTTAACCATTTATTAAGTTTTGAAGTGTTATTTAAACGCACTCTAGTTACCATGCTTATTGTTTTTATTGGACTGCTTATTATTATACCTGCAGCAGTACTCATTTATTTATCACTACAAAACAACTTATTACAAACCTTATTCTCGATATTCATAGTTATCTTGATTCTGTTCATTCATCAAGGTACAGTTGTGGATTATGCACGTAAAAAGGGATATGAAGGTACACAAGTTGGATTAATTGGTTTGATTCCCGTATATGGTTTTTATTACTATTATGCGAAGGAAAAGCGAAGAAATGTATCTAGACAAGGATTGAAGGAAGTCTTTAGTCTATCTAATTTCATTCAGCGTATATTGATATATGGTGAAATCACTTTGGTTGCGATCATTGTTATTGTTCCAGTAGTTTACATATTCGGTATGGCATTTTCAAATCTTAGAACAGATATACCTAGTGCTATTTGGCCAGAAAATCCAACATTTGCTGCCTTCCAGTATTTATTTGAAGAAACAAATTTCACAAGATGGTATTGGAATACATTAAAGATAGCGCTCATCAACATGCTAGTTGGTACATTATTAATTACAGGCGCATCTTATGTATTTGCTAGATTCAGCTTTAAAGGTAAAAAAGCAGGACTTCTTACCATATTAGTACTTCAAGCATTTCCTTCATTTATGGGTCTTATTGCGATGTATGTACTATTCTGGAAGTTTGGTTTATTAGGTAAGCCAACTGCACTATCAATATTATATATAGGTGGTAGTATTCCAGGTAACTTATGGCTAATTAAAGGATTTTTATCACAAATACCAAAAGACTTAGATGAATCGGCAATGATTGATGGGGCAAACAAATTGCAAATCTTTATTCGAATCATCTTACCACTTGCAGTACCGATTCTAACGTTTGTTGCGGTATCTATGTTTATGGGACCATGGATGGATTATATGCTTCCAGGATATCTTCTTAGATTTAAGCCCGAAGGTGCTGGTCCAGATTATGATATTACACAGCAATGGACACTTGCTGTTGGTTTATTTAGATTTATTAACGATCTTAATTATCAACATTATAGTGCGTTTGCTGCTGGTGCAATCTTCGTTGGTGTACCAATTACAGCTCTTTATATGGCTTTCCAAAAATATCTTATCGAAGGTATTATGGCTGGTGCTACAAAGGGATAAAAAAAGTATCTATTTTAAGGGTGATCATTTCACCCTTTTTTTGTATTCATTTACATTTGTGTAAACGGTACCAATGAGCACATTGATAGCATTCGTGGTAAAATATAATTGATAAACTATGTAAGGAGACATAATAATATGAATAAAGTATTTAGTACCAAAGATGATTTTAAGAATGCATTTTTATCAAAATTAAATGATACATACAAAGTTGAGTTAAAAGAATCGACTGTATACCAAAGATATAGCGTACTTGCTCATCTTTTGAATGAGAGTTTAGAAGAAGCATTTAACAAAGCAAATACATACGTTAAAGAAAACCAATTAAAGAAAACCATTTATTTTTCAATGGAATTTTTAATGGGAAGACTCATAACAAACAATCTTCAAAATAGTGGTTATTATGACATCGTTAAAGAAGGTTTTGATGAGTTGGGCATCGATTTAAATGAAGTTGAACATGCAGAAGTTGATGCAGGTTTAGGTAATGGAGGACTTGGACGTTTAGCAGCATGTTTCTTGGATTCTGCTGCATCTTTAGCGCTTCCTTTATATGGGAATAGTTTAAGATACAAGCATGGATTTTTTGTCCAAGAGATCAAAGATCATAAGCAAGTTGAACATAAGGATCCATGGTTAGATCATGAGTTTGTGTGGGAATCAAAAGATGAAGAGAATGCAATTGAAATTCCACTTTTTGGTTATGTTGAACATACAAAACTAATCAACCCTATGTGGATTAAAGCCGTTCCTTATGATGTCAAAGTTGTTGGTGACCAAAATGGTGTCGTGACTTCACTTCGATTATGGTCAACTGAACCATCAGATAAACAAGAGCATCAAGATGAAGAATATATGAGAATTGTTGATGGTGTTGATGATCAATTATATCCTGACGATTCAACTGAAGAAGGCAAAACAATAAGATTACTACAATCCTATGTTTTTAGTGCTGCTGGAGTCAAACATGCAATTAAAGAGCACAAAGCACTTGGACGCAGCATGCATGATTTTCATAAATATTATACTTTCCAAATCAATGACACACATCCAACACTAGTCATTCCTGAACTTATGAGAATATTTATGGATGAAGAAGGCATTGGATATGATGAAGCATGGAACATAACAACAAATACTTGTGCATTCACAAATCATACAATATTAGCAGAAGCATTAGAAAAATGGGACAAAGGTATTTTTAGAAACTTACTACCAAGAATCTATGAAATCTTACAAGAAATGAATCGTAGATTTAAAAAAGTACTTGAAGATGATGGTAGATTCAATCATGAACAAATCTATTTAATGTCTTTGATTGGAAATAATCATGTGCGTATGGCTCATATTTGTATCTACGGTTCATTTAGTGTTAATGGGGTTGCAGCGCTTCACACGGATATTTTGAAAAATATTGAAATGAAAAACTTTTACACATTATACCCAAATAAATTTAATAATAAAACCAATGGTATTACACATCGTCGATGGTTAATTCATACAAATAAAGAATTAGTGCAAATTTTAGATGAAAAAATTGGTACATCATGGAGAGAAGACTTAACTAAGTTAGAGTTGTTAGATCCATTTAAAGACGATGAGCACACACAAAAGCAAATTGATGATATGAAACGTGCGAAAAAGCAAGCTTTAGCTGACCGCATCTTAGAACTAGAAGGCGTGAAGTTAGATGTAAATTCGATTTTTGATATTCAAGTGAAACGTCTACACGAATATAAAAGACAACTTATGAATATTCTTCATATCATTTATGTGTATCAAAGATTGAAATCTGATGAAGCTTTCAAGAAAAACTATCATCCACATTCGTTTATCTTTGGAGCAAAGGCTGCACCAAGCTATCATATGGCAAAAGCTGTGATCGAGCTTATTGATACAGTTTCTGAAGTGATAAATAATGATGAAGATACAAATCATTTATTAAAAGTGGTATTTGTTGAAAATTACAACGTCACTTATGCAGAATACATCATGCCTGCAGCTGATTTATCAGAACAAATATCTACTGCGACCAAAGAAGCTAGTGGTACAGGAAATATGAAGTTCATGATGAATGGGGCAATCACGATTGGAACGATGGATGGTGCAAACGTTGAAATTGTAAAAGAAGCAGGTATAGAGAATAATATTATTTTCGGACTATCTGCTGAAGAAGTATCTAAGATTTATGAAAAAAATGGCTACAAGCCAAGAGAAATCTATGACAAAGATGTAAGATTACAAAATGTATTTAAATATATCCGCACACTTCACAAAAATCCATCACATTTTGATTATATTTTAAATAACTTATTAAATAGCGATTATTTCCTAGTCATGAAAGATTTTGATGGTTATGTAAAAGCTCACGAAATAGCAAATGAAGCATATAAAGATCGCAAAGGTTGGTTACACAAATCAATCATGAATATCGCGCATTCAGGATTCTTCACTTCAGATCGCACGATTGCAAACTACAATAAAGATATTTGGCATTTAGAAACAATGAACTTAAACAAATAAAAGGAATGATACATATGGCAAAGCAAACAAACTTAAATTTAAGAAGTGCTACTATATATCAAGTTTTTCCTAGACAACATTCGAAAAAGCAAAATTTCGAAGGTGTCATCGATGATTTAGACAGAATTCATAATATGGGAGTAGATATCATCTATTTACTCCCTTTTCATCCAATTGGTGAAAAAGCTAGAAAAGGGGCTCAAGGAAGCCCTTATTCTATTGTTGATTTCTATCAAATTCATCCAGATTTAGGCACTTTAGATGATCTAAGAAAACTTGTTGATGAAGCACATAAAAGAGATATGAAAGTCATGATGGATATTGTTATTAATCATACCTCCAGAGATTCTATTTTGACTCAAGAACATCCAGAGTGGTTTTATAAAAAAGCCGATGGAACTTTTGCGAATCGTGTTGGTGATTGGAGTGACATCACTGATTTAGATTACAGCAATAAAGAGGTCTGGAACTACTTTATAGAGGTGTTAAAGTATTGGGCACATATCGTTGATGGATATCGCTGTGATGTGGCACCACTTCTACCTATTGATTTTTGGATAGAAGCTAGAAAACAAGTGGATAAAATCAATCCAGAACTTATTTGGCTTACAGAATCTGTTCATCCTGGATTCATCAAATATATTAGAGATTTAGGGTATGACTGTTCATCAGATAGTCAAATGTATGAAGCGTTTGATATTTGTTACGATTACGATATTTTTGATCATATGGATGATTACTTGCTCAAAGATAAAAAGCACTTATCAAGATGGTTGGAAGAAATTTATCATCAAGAGATGATCTATCCAAAAAACTATATCAAGCTTAGAAACTTTGAGAATCATGATCAAAAAAGACTAAGATCAAAAGTCAGGGATCATCATCATTTTATGCAAATGTTAACGATGATGTTTTTTATCAAAGGAACAGCATTTGTTTATGCCGGAATGGAACATGAAATTGATCATTACCCTGATTTGTTTGAAAATGATTTAGTTCCATGGAATAAAGAAAACTCACTTGAAGGATACATTAAGCGATTAACTCATATGAAAAAAGATCCTATTTTTATAGAGGGTAACTTCCATCTAGAAAATAATGAAGATATAGCTGTCTTCTCTTATGATTATAAAGATACTTACTTGTTAGGTATCTTCAATTTAGAAAACAAAAACGAGGTTGCAGTCGCTTTAATGGATGGTATCTATAAAAACGAACTTAGCAATGAAGATATTATCGTTAAACATGGTAAAATAAAGTTGAATCAAGAACCAATAATCATTAGAACACACAGAGGTCAAAAACGATGAATGTTTTTATTGATGATTTTAGATTATTACGTGTAGAAAGTAATGAGTATATTCATGAGATTCATTTAGAAGGTTACGAAGTCAAATGGCTAAGAAATGGATCTCATCAATATTTTAGTACAGATAAAGATATGGAACTTCATAAAGTTGATCATATCACAATCAATGGTGGAAATTATCCGCTTCAAATCGGTTTAGTAACGCTAACACCTGCATTTGAAAAACAATTTAGATATGATGGTCCATTAGGATGTGTTTACTCGAAAGAAGAGACATCTTTTTATCTTTTTTCACCGGTTGCTAAAGAAGTCAATTTGGTCCTTGATAACCAAAGATATCAGATGACATATGAAGAACCCATTTGGAAAATCACTGTAAGTGGTGATCATCATCTTAAACCATATCATTATGATATTCGTTTGGTAGATACATTTAAGTCAGTTAAAGATCCATATACAACAGCTGCATCTGCTAAATATGCCCATGTTGTTGATTTTGATCAAACATTAAAACTTGAAAAAACACCAATTAAGTTAAAAAATCACGTGGATGCTGTGATTTATGAAGGTCATGTTAGGGACATGTCTATTAATTTGGATGTTGAGCATAAAGGTCTTTATGAAGGTCTTGTTGAACACAGCAAGTTTTTAGGTGGAAATGTTTTAAATTATATCAAGAAACTTGGGATAACACACTTACAACTACTACCAGTATTTGATTTTGATGATGTTTTTGATGAAGATAAAAAACTCAAATATAACTGGGGATATAATCCAAGTTTATTTTTTGCAGTTGAGGGATGGTATTCAAAAGAACCAAGTAATCCACTTGATCGCATTAACGGCTTAAAGAAGGTAGTAAAAACTGCACATGATATGAAATTAGGTATAAATATGGATGTTGTTTATAATCATGTGTTTAACCATAAAACATTCCCATATGATGATATTGTACCCGGCTATTTTTATAGACACGATCACAACTTTAAGATGACTGATGGATCATACTGTGGTAATGATGTTGAGTCAAGAAACTATATGGTTCGTAGACTCATTGTTGATAGTTTGATTCATTTCGTAAAAACCTATCAAATTGATGGTTTCAGATTTGATCTCATGGGACTTTTAGACCTTGAGACCATGCTAACCATTGAAAAAGAGCTTAAGAAGATAAATCCTCATATCATGTTATATGGTGAAGGATGGAATATGCAAACAGAAGTTAAACCAAAGGATCGTTCAAATATGCATAATCATGCATCATTTCCGAACTATGCCCACTTTAATGACTTTTATCGTAACACGATGAAAGGAGAACTTCACGGTGATGGCTTAGGTTTTACTATGGGTAATCACCATCTAACACAAAAAGCAATGAAAGCAATCATTGGTTCACCAGATATGTTTTTAACACCTAATCAGTCAATCAATTATGTTGAGTGTCATGACAATTTAACTTTTTATGACAAAATGGTTTTAGCTCATGGTGTCGCACTCCCTGATTTTAAAATTGCTCAAGATTTTGCAAATCATTTGATTGCAATTTCACAAGGGATACCTTTTTATCATGCTGGACAAGAGTTTTATCGTTCTAAAAAAGGTGTAGAAAATTCTTATAATCATCCAGATGAAATTAACCAAATCCACTGGAGAATTAAAGAAGAATCTGTTAAAAAGCTAAGAGCTTTATTAAAGCTTAGAAAAAAATATAAACTATATAGACAAACAAGCTATAACAACCAAGTTACAATCGTTAAAGATAAGAAATTGATTATTTATAGACTTGAAGATGATAAAAACATACTGATTCATTATATTAAAAATTATTATGACTTAGAAAAATTACCATTAAGTGATGGAGAATTAATTTTCCCTTCACAAAAAGCAATTTCAGAAGATGATGCAATCTATGTTGATCAACCAGGTATATATATTGTTCATATCAAAAAATAAAGGAGACTTTTATGCGCCTTATTTCAGATCATGATGTAAACTTGTTTTTAAATGGATTACATGACCAAGCTTATAAAATCTTTGGATCTCACCTGTTAAGAAATGATAAGGGTGAGATTTTCGCAACTGAGTACACTGTTTATGCACCGAACGCAAAAGAAGTACGCTTGATTGCAAGTTTTAACAACTATGAAGGTTGGCAACATGTACTAACAAAAATCCATTACCAAGGCATTTATCGGATTGAAATCCCTGGAAATTATGAATGGGAGATTTATAAATATGAGATTCATACGCATGATGGCCGTATCTTACACAAAACTGATCCTTTTGGTTATTTTACAGAAGTAAGACCACAAACAGGATCCAAAGTATATGATATCGATCATTATGAGTGGCATGATCAAAAATGGATGTATGAGAAAAAGAAACCTTATCAAGAACCTGTACTCATCTATGAAGTACATCTAGGTTCTTGGCAAAGAAAATTTGGAGCTTTTAAGCAATATAACGAAGTTGTCGATGATTTAATCAACTATGTCAAAGAGTATGGGTATACACATATAGAATTTTTACCTTTATATGAACACCCTCTAGATGATTCATGGGGTTATCAGGGAACTGGATATTTTGCTGCTACATCAAGATATGGTTCACCAAAAGATTACATGTATTTAATCGATAGACTTCATCAAGAAGGCATTGGCGTAATTATGGACTGGGTTCTAGGTCATATTTGCAAAGATGCACATGGGTTGAGCTTTTTTGATGGCACACCATTATTTGAGTTCGATGACAAACATCGCAGAGAAAACGTCACATGGGGCACAGACAACTTAGATTTTTCTAAAGGTATTACTAGAAGTTTTATGCTATCAGCACTTACTTTTTGGATGGATTACTTTCATATTGATGGATATAGAATTGATGCAGTCTCTAATCTTATATATTATTTAGGCGATAAGAATGTAGGAGTTAATCAAGATGCGATCAACTTCTTAAGGCAACTTTCTTACCATCTATTTGGTAAAGATGACCGATTCTTATTTATGGCAGAAGATTCCACCGATTATCCACAAGTAACTCATCCTGTGGATGTAGGTGGTATTGGGTTTAACTATAAATGGAATATGGGATTTATGAACGATGTCTTAAGATATTTTAAACAAGATCCTATTCATAGAAAATATCATCATGATAAAATAACATTTGGCTTAGTATACGCATTTAATGAACAATTTGTCTTACCTTTTTCACACGATGAAGTTGTTCATATGAAAGGCAGTTTATCCAATAAAATGCCTGGTGATATGTGGCAAAAACTTGCGAATTGGCGTTTATTACTAACACTTTGGATAACACACCCAGGAAAAAAATTATTATTTATGGGGCAAGAGTTTGCAGGGTTTAGTGAGTGGGATGTGCATAAAGAACTCGATTGGCATATTTTAAGTCAAGCACCCTTTCAAAAACAACATCGATTCTTTAAGGATCTAGCGCAAGTTTATCGTCATCATCCTGCACTTTTTCAGTATGACCATCACCCGAAAGGATTTAAATGGTCCGTTGTGGATGATCAAGATCAGTCTGTTTTTTCTTACATTAGATATAGTGATGATGAGATGCTTGTTGTGGTGTTAAATATGACACCTAATGTACATCAAACATATCATATTGGAGTTCCAAGAGCTGGTAGATATCAAGAGATTTTGAATAGTGATAAAGATATTTATGATGGATCAAATCAATATAATGGTACACAGCTTTATACGGTTAAAGGTGACTTAAACGGATTTAAATACTTTATAAAACCTAAGCTTGGACCTTTAGCAGGTATGATCTTTCAATTTAAAAAATAAAAAAAGGGAAAATCGTTGATTTTCCTTTTTCTTATGGTCTATTTGGTTGATTGACGTTCAATCAATTTTACATCGATAATTTCATGTAAACTCTCAAGTTCTACACCTCTAATTAACCTTGTTAGGTTTATGAAAGATTGCTTACCCATAAAGTTTACGGATTGATGTATGGTTGATATGGATGGTGTACTCCATTTACTATAAGGTGTATCATCGTAACCAATTAATGCAACATCTTCAGGTACCTTCTTGCCAATTTTTTGTAAAATATTTAAAGTTGCTATCGCAAGTGTATCACTAAATGTAAATATACCATCTACATGTGGATTATTTTTGATGATTTCTTCTATTAACTTAATATCTGGACTGACTAGGTCAAAATCAAAGATATCTGCATAAATCTTTGTTGGTTTTAGTTCATTTAAAAAACCTATTGTACGTTCCATAGTGGTCAATAAGAATGATGGTCCTCTAAAAACCAAAATATTTTTTGCTTCCATCTCAATCAACTTCTTAGCAGCTAAAGCACCGCCTTTAACATTATCAGAAGTAATAGATGGAATGTTTTCATCTAAAATATGGTCAACTGTAACTACAGGTATTTTTAACTCAGCTAATTTATCTTTATTAGAAAAGTTTGCGGCAATAATTAAACCTTCGATATTATATTGTTCAAAGAACTTCAAATACTCAAGTTCACGATCTGGATCATCTTGTGTATTACAAAACATAATTTTATATCCATAAGCAGACGCTTGAGATTCAATACCCTCTAGAAGCTCTCCATAAAAACTCGGACCAATATGAGGAACAATGACACCAATAATTTTTGAACTTCTTGATGTTAGAGATCGAGCGAGCTGATTGGGAATAAATCCTAATTCCTCAATAGTTTTTTCAACAATAATTTTTGTGTCTTCGTGAACATAACCCTTTTGGTTAATGACTCTGGATACAGTTGATACACTAACATTCGCTTTTTTTGCGACATCTCTAATGGTAGGTTTCATCATTACACTTCCTTTGAAAGAATTAAAAACTCATAAGTTTCTAAAACCATTTTATCATGAATATCAATAGTTTTAGAAGTTAAAAGATTTTTATACGCTCCTTTATATATAGATGGAAGTGAAACTTCTGTTTTTTCTCCATTGTTGATTAGGACTAAAATCTCGTCATTAGAAGTAGATTTAGTAAATGCTAAAATATTTGAATCGATGAAATGATAATCGTATGTTTTAAATGATTCGTGTGTATGTCTTAAGGCAATGAGTTTTTTTGTGAATGCCTTAAAATCAAGATCTTGGTCTTGTTCATCCCATAGCATACAACGTCTATTATCTGGATCATGCTCACCAGTCATCCCAACTTCATCACCATAATAAATATTAGGAGCGCCGCATGACACGAACATAAACACATATGCTAGTTTCATGCGTCTAGCGTCATCAGCAAGACGTCTTTTAACTCTAACTGTATCATGACTACCCACTAAATTAAACATGTTTTCCATCACATTTTTTGGTGTTTGTGCCAAATATTTTGTAACAAGTTCTTTAAATGTGGATAGGTCCATTTTATGTTCTAGATATTTCCATAAGGGATAACTTAAATCATAGTTCATCACTGAATCCAGTTGATCACCTTGTAGCCAAGGCATAGAAGAATCCCAGTTTTCGCCTAAAATAAATGTATCAGCTTTAGCTTTTCTACTGACCTCTTTAATTTTTCTAAGAAAATCATGACTAACTTCATTTGATACATCAAGTCTCCAACCATCGATGTCATGTTCTTCAATCCAGTATCTAATGCAGTCTAGTAAATGTTTTTCTACTATAGGATGTGAAGTGTTCCATTTTGGCATAAATGGAGTGAAAGCAAATGTTTTAAAATTAAGTTTTGTTTTGTGATAATTGATTGGTTTACCATGCTTATCTAAAGGGAAATTAACAATCGGGAAATCATCGATGAAAAAGCAATCTTTATACATGCTTTTTTCACCATGTTCTACCACATCCTGGAAAAATTCATGATCAAAACCTGTGTGATTGAAAACACCATCAAGCATGACTTTAATATCTAATGAATGTGCCTTTTTGACAAGTTCATGAAAATCTTCATTTGTACCGAATTGTGGATCTATTTTAAAGTAATTTGTTGTGTCATATTTATGAGCTGAAGGTGATTCAAAAATTGGTGTAAAATATATACCTGTGACACCTAAGTCTTTTAAATAAGGTAGTTTATCAATCACACCTTGTAAATCTCCTCCATAAAGTTCATGATTACTTACTGGTAGTTTACCCCAAGGCAGTTTAGAACGCTTTTCTTTAGAAAAAAAGCGATCAGGAAATATTTGATACCATACAGTATCTTTAACCCAACTTGGTGTACCATGCAAATCTTCATGATTAACAAATGGGAAATTAAAATACTCACTCAAATCATAGGTTTCAAAATAAGCATTTTCATGTGTGAGTTTTCTCGTTTGTCTTGCGCCAAAGATGAATTTTTCACCTTGTGTCTCCAACAAAAATGCATATTTCGTACGCAAGAATTCTGGTTTAATTTCAATAAAATAAAAATCAAAGTCCTCAGTTTGATATCTAACATACATCTCATCAATGTGATGAACCCAAGTAGGATTTCCATCTTTATCACCGACCCAATGAAAAGGATCACCGTGGATGATTTTTACGCTTTCTATATCATTTTTTGCAGTTCGTAATGTTATGTGTAATGTCTGTTTGTCGTATGCATAAGCGTATTCTGATTTCGCTTGATGCCATAAAGCTAAAGTATTCATATTTATCACCAAAATAATTATATCACAGCAAAAAAAATTAAAAATGTGAAACCGCTAACATTATATCTTAAAGCATCTTAATATGATACAATTAGTATATGGAAAAAGGAGTTTTTAGCATGCAAAAAAAATGGTGGATGGAAAGCGTAGGATACCAAATATATCCAAAGACATTTTATGATTCAAATCATGATGGTATTGGTGATTTAAATGGTATTTATGAAAAATTGGACTATTTAAACAACCTTGGTGTAAATCTCATTTGGATATGCCCTTTTTATGATTCACCTATGGATGATAATGGGTATGATGTTAGAGATTTCTTTAAAGTAAGTGAGTTATTTGGAAGTATTGAAGATTTTAGAAAGCTTGTTGATAAAGCCCATGCGTTGGGTATTAAGATTGTTATGGACTTTGTTTTAAACCATACATCTGATGAACATCCTTGGTTCTTAGAATCTAAGGAATCAAAAGATAATCCATATCGTGATTACTATATATGGCATGAAGGCAAAATCAAAGATGATAAAAAAGTAGAACCTACCAACTGGGGGTCGTTTTTTGGAGGTAGTTGCTGGAACTATGATGAACAAACAGATAGCTACTACATGAAGATTTTTTCTAATAAAATGCCAGATTTAAATTGGAAAAATCCAAAAGTTCAAGATGAGATGATTAAAGTAGGTAAATGGTGGTTAGATTTTGGTGTTGATGGCTTTAGAATTGATGCTGTTTCACATCTAGATCGTGATGAGTTTATTGATGTAGAAGGATCGACCGATAAGTACCCACTTGATTGGCATAAGTTCTCTAACTTGCCTAAGGTTCATGACTATCTAAAAAAAATGAATCAAGAGTTATTTCGACCATATGATGCACTAACGATTGGGGAAGTTGGTGGATCTGCAAGTATCGATCAAGCAAAAAAATATGCTGGCTTTGATCGTGATGAACTATCCATGGTCTTTAATTTTGACCACAATTGGTGTAATAACTTATTTGAGATCACAAACCCAAAAAAATTGATTACAAATGTGAAATCCTTAAAAGAAGCATTTAACAGATGGCAAGAAGCATTTAAAGAAAATGGATGGTTACCACTTAACTGGTTAAACCACGATCAGCCAAGACTTATGAGTCAATATGGTGATTACAAATATCCTGAAAAATCAGGGAAGATGCTTGCTACTGCACTGCATATGATGAGAGGAACGCCTTTTATATACCAAGGGGAAGAAATTGGAATGACCAATTACCCTTTTGAAGATGTTAATGATTTTAACGATATATCTTCAAAGGCCACTTATACATATGAGTTAGAAAAAACACCTGATGATCCTGTAAGAGCATTGAAGATTGCTTCGCTTAGATCTAGAGATAACGCTAGAACAATCATGCAATGGGAAAACAAAGAGTTTGCAGGTTTTTCTCAAGTGAAGCCCCTAGCTTTGCTCAATGAAAATTATAAGAAAGTAAATGTTGCTGATCAATTATTAAACCGAGACTCTTTGTGGCATCACTACAAAAAGTTAATTGATCTAAGAAGACATAGTCAATATCATGATGTGATCACTTTTGGAACTTATGTTCAAATTGATCTTGAACATAATGACTTATATATTTACGAAAGAAAACTTAATAATCAAAGGCTTTTAGTCATTAATTCTTTCAGCAGAAAAAAAGTAATGTATGATTTAAGTCATTATGAAATCATAGATGTAGTCATATCAAATTATAGCAATCAAAAATATAAAAATCAAAATATAGTGTTAAGACCATACGAATCGATCGTATTGGTAGTTAAGGAGTAGTTATGAGAAGAAGTGGAATATTATGTCATATTTCGAGTTTACCAAGTCCATATGGTATTGGTTCATTTGGTAAGCAAGCATATGATTTTGTCGACTTTTTAGTAGAATCAAAACAGTCTTATTGGCAAATATTACCTTTAGGGCCGACATCATATGGTGATTCACCATATCAAACATTTTCAGCATTTGCAAATAATCCATATTTTATTGACCTAGATATTTTGGTCAAAGAGAAGCTCATCAAAAAGTCTGATATTAAAGCGACTTTTGATTCAGAGCAATATGTGGATTATGACAAACTATATGAAGAAAGGTTTGAAATTTTAAGAGTTGCTTTCAAACGATTTGATCGCAATCATCAAGATTTTCAGCAATTTCTTTTAAAAGAAAGTCATTGGATTTATGACTATGCTTTATTTATGGCTCTAAAAGATCATCATCACGGAGATTCTTGGTTGTACTGGGATGATAAAATTAGACTTAGAGACGAACAAACATTAGATCATTTTAAAACAGTATTAAAAGATAACATCGAATTCTATCAATTTTTACAATTTAAAGCATATGAGCAATGGTATAACCTTAAAAAATACGCTAATGATAGACATGTTGAAATCATCGGTGACATGCCTATATATGTTTCTTATGATAGTAGTGATGTTTGGGCGAATCCAGAAATGTTTGATTTGAATCAAGAACGTCTACCTTATCATGTCGCAGGAGTCCCACCAGATAATTTTTCTGCAGATGGACAACTTTGGGGAAATCCTTTATACAATTGGTCATATTTAGATCAACATGAGTATAGCTGGTGGGTTGAACGCGTTAAGTCATCTATGGAGTTATACGACATGATTCGTATTGATCATTTTATTGGCTTTGTTAATTATTTCAGTATTAAATATGGTGAAAAAACAGCTGTTAACGGTGAATGGAAAAAAGGGCCAGGCAAAAAACTATTTGATGTCATCAAAGAAAAATTAGGTTTTGTAAATATTATTGCAGAAGACTTAGGCGTTGTTACAGATGATGTTAGAGCACTTTTAAAAGAAACGGGTTTTCCAGGTATGAAACTATTACAATTTGCCTTTGATTCAAGAGAAGAAAGTGATTATATACCACATTTATATACAAGAAATGTGATTGCTTATACCGGAACACATGATAACCCAACAACAGCAACTTGGTTTGATATGCTTCCTGAACATGACTTGAAATATTGTATTGAATATATTAATCATAAAGGTTCTGGTTCAAGAGTGGATAGCCTAATAAAGACCACTTTAGGATGTATCGCAGATACTGCAATCATTCCAATTCAAGATTATCTACATTTAAAAACAGAAGGCAGAATGAATATCCCATCAACACTTGGCAATAATTGGAGATGGAGATTAACAAAAAAAGACTTATCCAAGAAGTTGCAAAATAAAATTAAACACTTTACAGAATTGTATGGAAGAGTATATGAAAAAGAGGATTAAAAAATCCTCTTTTTTGTTGGTCTATATAACATTAACTCTCTTTAAAAATGCTTTTGTTCTCTCTTCTTTTGGTCTTGAAAAAATGTCTTCTGGCTTTCCTTCTTCAACAATTAATCCTTCAGCCATGAAAACGACACGATCAGAAACTTCTTTAGCAAAACTCATTTCATGTGTAACGATTACCATCGTCATACCTTGATTAGCTAAGTTTCTCATAACATTTAGAACCTCTCCAACCATTTCTGGATCCAAAGCAGAAGTGGGTTCATCAAATAGCATCACATCAGGATTCATTGCAAGTGCACGAGCGATTGCAACTCTTTGTTTTTGACCACCTGATAACTGATTTGGATAGCTATCTATTTTTTCACTTAAACCAACTTTTTGTAAAAGTGATTCAGCTAATATTTTCGCAGCTTGTTCAGATGTGTTTAACACTAATTTTGGAGATAATGTTATGTTTTCTAAAACACTTAAATGTGGAAACAAATTAAATGATTGAAAGACCATACCCATTTTTTCTCTTAACTTATTAATGTTTTTATCTTTGATGTTTAATTGATGACCTTCAAATATAACTTCACCTGATGTTGGGACTTCCATCAAGTTCATGCATCTTAGTAAAGTTGATTTACCTGATCCAGATGGCCCTATGATAGTTACAACTTCACCTTTTTTGATGGATAAATGAACGCCATTTAGTGCATGGGTATCTGCGTTAAATGATTTTTTTAAATCACGAATAACGATGATTTCATTATCTTTGATCTGCATAGCGTAATCTCCTTTCAACACGGTTCATCACCTTAGATAAAGGGAAAGTTAGTGCTAAGTATAATAGTCCTGCAACGATATATAGTTCTGTAACAGCAGGAGAGCTTGATTTAATAATACCAACTTGGTACATCAGTTCAGCGACACCTAAATACATAAAGATCGATGTTTCTTTAATGATGGTTACAAACTCATTTCCTAAAGCAGGGAATATATTTTTGATTGCTTGAGGCAACACAATTTTAAACATGGTCTGTTTACTGTTTAAACCTAAAGAACGTGCAGCTTCTGTTTGACCCTTATCAACAGCTAAAATACCACCTCTAATGATTTCTGAGATATATGCTGAACTGTTAATTAATAATGCGACAAGACCTGGAATGAAACTACCCATGTCCATGCCACCAATCAAAAATAGAGGTATGTTTAATAGTTGATAAATAAGTAAAACCTGAACAAGCATCGGTGTTCCACGGATAATTTCAACATAAAATGTTGCTGGCATACTTAATGCTTTATTAGAAGATAGTCGCATAAATGCTGGTATAAGTGCTAATATAGACCCTAATACTACTGCTAAAAAAGCGAGAATTAAGGTCATCATCAAACCTTGGAATAATAATCCTACACTATACCAGTCTAATAAAAATGAAAAGTTTAACTGAATATTCATGCTGAATACTCATCTAACCACTCTGTAATACTTCCATTAGCTAATAATTCATCAATGACTTCATTAATAATCGTTAATAATTCTGTATTGCCTTTTTGAACGCCGACAGCATTACCTTCATAGCCCTCTAATTCAGGTAAAGTTAGTTTTACAAAGTTTTCGTATCCGTTATTCATATGCGTATTTGCGACTTCTTCCTCAGTAAATAACGCATCAATTTGATTGTTTTCTAGATTATTTAGTAATTCTTTTAAATCTTGTACAATTTTTGCTGTTGCAAGTGGTGTAAATGTTTCAGCAAATTCTGCTTGAATAGACCCTGTTTGAGCACCTACTCTAATTGTTGCTTTATTCAAATCCTCGATGGTTTGATATAAAGCTGCATCATCTTTGTGAATAAGTACAACTTGAACAACACTATCTTCTGTATAATATGATTTCGAAAAATCAATGATCTCTGATCTTGAAGGTGTAGGTGTCATCCCAGCGATAATAAAATCTACTTTTCCTGATCTGACATCTTCAACTAAAAAATCAAAACCTTTATGTACAACTCTTAAATTCTTGTTTAAGCGATGAGCGATTGCCTTAGCAATTTCAATGTCAACACCTTCCACTGTGTTTTTACCATTTTCATCTTGAACAATGTTCTCATATGGTGGATAATCAGCAGAAGTTGCCATCGTAACAAACCCATCGTAGTTCTCATCTAAAATGAAGTCAAAAACGTTTGAACTATTTTGACACCCATAAGCAAGTATAGTGATTAGACTTAAAACAATCACCAAAAAAATTTTTTTCATTTATCATTCTCCTTTTTATTTTCATCATAAAAAAAAGCCACTGGTGGCTTCGTCCTTATATGCTCAAGAGTATCAAAACTCCATCTTGGGAAATAGCCATGCTTTTTTTCGATGAGATAATTTTAACACTTTTAAAAAAATATGCAATACAAATTATTAAAAAAGATTAAGTAAACGTTATCATAACAAAAAATCACATAATACTTTGAACATCAAAAAAATATAATCTTTGGATTGACAAAAAAGTAAAAATAACTTATAATAACACTGCTATATAAAGGAGGATTTATAGATGGTATTCGAACGCGTAAAAGAAATGATCGTAGAAGAATTAAGTGTTGAAGCAGAAAAAGTTACTCTTGAATCAAGATTAGCTGAAGATTTAGGTGCAGATTCAATTGATGCAGTTGAACTTATCATGAACATCGAAGATGAATTTGAGATTCAAGTAAGTGATGAAGAAGCACAAAATATCAAAACAGTAGGGGATCTTGTAAAGTATATTGAAGCTTCTAAATAAAAAATAAGGGTTATATGAAAATATACCCTTTTTTTATTGGAAAAAAAGGGTTTTTTTAATATAATAGATATATGGCGAAAGAAGGTATAGACATATGTATTATAATTTTAAAGACATAGAAAAAAAATGGCAAACCTATTGGCATGAACATAAGCTATTTAAAACGCAAAATGACCGTTTTAAAGAGAAATATTATGTTTTAGATATGTTTCCCTATCCTAGCGCAAACGGGCTTCATGTTGGACACATAGAAGGATATACAGCAACTGATATTATCAGTCGTTTTAAACGTATGCAAGGTTATAACGTATTGCATCCAATGGGATGGGATGCTTTTGGTTTACCTGCTGAACAATATGCATTATCCACAGGTAAAGATCCAAGAGAATTTACGTATCAAAATATTGAAAATTTTAAACGTCAAATCATTGAGTCAGGAAAAGGGATTGATTGGGATCGAGAATTTGCGACTGCAGATCCGGGATATTTCAAATGGACACAATGGATTTTTAAGAAAATGTATGAACACGGATTAGCGGTTTTAAAGGATGTTGAAGTTAATTGGTGTGAAGGATTAGGTACAGTACTTGCAAACGATGAAATAGAAATTAAAGATGGTAAGATGACATCTGAACGTGGTGGATATCCTGTTGTTAAGAAAGCGATGCGTCAATGGGTGCTTAGAATCACAGAATATGCTGATCGTTTATTAGATGATTTAGACTTATTAGATTGGCCAGAGCACTTAAAAGAAATGCAACGCAATTGGATTGGAAAATCTGAAGGTGCAATGATGACTTTCAAAGTCGATCAATCTGAGCATGAATTTGAAATTTTCACCACAAGACCTGATACCATTTATGGAGCGACTTATTGTGTCTTAGCACCAGAACATCCCTTAGTTTTACATATTACGACTGATGATGAAATGAGTGATGTTAAGGCGTATATTGAAAAAACAAAACAAAAAACAGATATCGATCGTCAAATGGATAAATCGAAAACTGGTGTGTTTACGGGAGCTTATGCAATTAATCCTGTAAATCACAAAAAAGTACCGATTTGGATTTCTGATTATGTGCTTGTTCAATATGGAACTGGAGCTGTTATGGCAGTACCTGCACACGATGAAAGGGATTATGAGTTTGCTCAAACATTTGGACTAGATATGGTAGAAGTCATCAGAGGTGAAGCAGAAGGAGCTTATACTGGTGATGGTATTCATTATAATAGTGGTATCATCGATGGGCTTTATAATGATGAAGCAAAACAAAAAATCATTGAATATTTAGAAAAAACAAAACTAGGATATAAACATAATACATATAGACTTAGAGATTGGGTATTTTCTAGACAAAGATATTGGGGAGAACCATTTCCTGTCATATTTGATGATCAAGATAATATATTGATCCTTGAAGATGATGATCTTCCACTTGAACTTCCAATTTTAAAAAATATTAGACCAAGTGGTACTGGTGAATCACCGCTAGCAAATGCTCATGACTGGCTCAATGTAACGTATAAAGGTATTAAAGGTAGAAGAGATACAAATACCATGCCACAACTCGCAGGTAGTTCTTGGTACTTTATGGGGTATGTCTTAAAAAACCATTTAGCAATGGTTCCACTTGATTCAGATGAAGCAAAACAACTATTAGATAAGTGGCTTCCTGTTGATTTATATATTGGTGGAACTGAACATGCTGTAGGTCATCTTTTATATGCAAGATTTTGGACGAAATTCTTATATGATTTAGGTTTGATTTCACATAAAGAACCGTTTAAAAAATTATTTAATCAAGGTATGATTTTAGGTGATGATCATTCTAAGATGAGCAAGTCTAAAGGTAATGTAGTTAATCCAGATGAAGTGATTGAGTCTCATGGTGCAGATGCACTTAGGTTATATGAGATGTTCATGGGACCTTTAGAAGCTGAAAAGCCTTGGTCAACTGAAAGTTTAAATGGTGCTAAAAAATTCTTAGACCGTGTATGGCGTATGTTCGACTTTGAAATCATAACAGATGAAGTTAAAGAACTTAGAACGATTTATCATCAAACCATTAAAAAGGTTACAGATGATTATGAAAAGCTTGCTTTTAATACCGCAATCAGTCAAATGATGATTTTTGTTAACGATGTTTACAAAGTCCAAAAAATATCCAAAGATCAAGCAAGAGGATTCTTAAAATTATTAAATCCAATTGCACCACATATGACTGAAGAAATCAATCAAGAAATATTAAAACAAAACGAGCAACTCATTTATTCTGAGTGGCCAACATATAATCCGTCATTTTTAATTGTTGATGAAATTGAATATGTTATTCAAGTTAATGGTAAGTTAAGAGCGAAATTTGTAGATAGTAGAACCATATCACAAGATGAACTTAAAGAAAAAGCACTTTCTCAAGAAAATGTAGTTAAACATTTAGAAGGATTGACAATTAGAAAAGTCATCGTTATTAAAGAAAAACTAGTCAATATAGTAGCTAACTAAACGAAAAGGTTAATGGACATTCATTAACCTTTTTCTTTACAAAGTGATAAAATAATAGTTGAATACCAATAAAAATCGGTTTTAAATTGTATACATTATGTAAGGGGTATATTATGGACGCTAAAATGAATGATATCATCAAGGAGTTTAAGACTAGAAATTATCGTCATTTTGATGACTTTTATGAAATGACAAACAGACAAGTATATTATGCAATTATTGCTATTGTCAAAGACGATGATGTCGCAAAAGACTTGATGCAGGACACGTATATGAATTTTATCAATAAAATAGAACAGTTCAAATTAGGTGGTAATGTTTATGCTTATCTTTCAATGATTGGAAGAAACTTAAGCATTAACTACTACAACAGAAATAAAAAGGAAGTTCATTCAGATGAACTCTTTGAAACTATCCCTTCAAATGAAAAAGTCATAGAAAAAGATGATCGTGACATACTAGAATTACTTAATCTTTTAAATAAGGATCAAAGAGAAGTTGTGGTACTTCATACCATTAATGGACTCAAATTTAAAGAAGTTGCAAAAATTATGGACAAACCTCTAGGTACAGTCTTATGGTTGCATAAAGCAGCTATTGATATATTAAAAACGAAAGTAGGTGAGATATATGAAAGATAAAACAATTATAGAAATGATTAAAAGCAAAGCACAAGAAAAGCATGTGCCTAATGTTTTGGATCAACTCAAAGAAAAGCTTAATATCGAAGTCATCAAAGAGCCAGAAATCATTCATGAACCCAAACGCACATTTAATTTTAAAGGTTTATATGCTTCACTGACATTCGTTTTAGCATTATCTATCGTGCTTGTGATATCTTTATTCTATCAATCACCAACGATCAACTTACTGGAAGATTCTGATTTTAGCGATCATGTCATGCTTTCAGCTATTTCAACAACAGAAATCATCAGTACAAACGAGGAGTTAAGTCTTGAAGGCACTATGATTTTAGTTGAAGAAAATGAAGAAGATGATTATGTTGAAAATCAAATCGATGACGTTTTAAAATATTCTGAAATCGTTGAGACTTTACTCATGAATCAAGTGAACTTTGGGAAAACTTATTTAGATTCTGACATCGATGATTATAAGTATATGATGAACTTTTCATTCTTAGATCTAAATGATGAAGATATCACATATAAACTCTATTATAATCAAACGATTAATCATGAAAATCAAACGTATGTCTTAGACGTCATACTTGTCACGCAAAATGAATCATATCCACTTATCATAGAAGGAGAACTAGATCAAAAAGCTTTTGTGATGACATATCAACTGAATAGTCAAGAACAAATTAAAACTGCATATGATGTCGTAGGTAGAGTTAATCAATTCACCGTAAGAAAGATGTTTCAAAACGAAATTATCCAAGAATCATTGATTAGTTATGAACATAGAAATCAAGTTCAGTTATCATTCATTAGAGGTGGGGCTAAAGGTCGATATGATTTTACATTGGATGATTCAGTGCCTAATCAAAAAGGGATGAATATCAGATATCAAATAAATGATACTGATGAAGGGTCAATAACAATAAGAATTGATAACAATAATCGAGAACAATTTATTATTGAAATTAGACCTGATCACAGACCACCATCCGTGATTGAAAAAGAAAGACCATATGGCCCACCAAGAAGAGATCACCCAGGAAACCCTAACATGCCAAACAGATAAAAACAAAGAAAAATTAAAAAAATCCCAATAAAGTATTAATCCCAGTTGTATATAGAGTGAATAGGAGGAATGATTTATGAAAAAATTCAAATTCGTTTTAAGTTTTATTGCAATATTTGCCTTAGTAGGAATTATCGTGGGATGCACTACATCTGCTCAGGCAGAAGATAGTTATGTGACACTAGATATTAATCCTAGTGTAGAACTTATTGTCTCACCTAGAGATAAAGTGATTTATGCGAATCCACTCAATGAAGATGCAGAAATTTTACTTGTAGACCTAGATTTAATAGGCATGGATTTAGAAGATGCAATTGACCTCATTATCGAAACATCTATAGAATTAGGTTACATTTCAGCTGATGAAGACACTGAAACTTATGTATCTGTATCAGCAATCAATCAAGATGCTGAACTACAAGAACGTATCAAAAATAGAGTTAAAGAACATGTGAACAACGCATTTCAAAACAAAGGTTTAATGGGTAGAGCACAAGATAAAGGTTATCAACCTGAGTTCATTGAAGAAGCAGAAGGTTACGGCGTCACTCCAGGATTCTTATTCTTAGCAAAAGAAGCTGTAGAATTAAGTGATGGCCTATTATTAGAAGATGCTTTATTAATGACAAGAGATGAACTTATTGAAATCGTTAAAGCAGCTAGAGAAGCAATGAAAGATGTTGCCTTTGAACTAAGAGATCAATTTCATGCAGATCGTGATGCATTAATTGCTGAGTATGTACCTCAAATTGAAGCATTAGAAGTGCAAATTGCAGAAGTTGTCGCACAAATTGAAGCTTTAGAAGAAGGCGCAGATGCTACTGAATTAGAAGCAACACTTGCTGATTTAAATGCACAACTAGAAGCGTTAAGAACAGAGTTCCATGATGAAATGGCTGCAGTTAGAGATGCTTTCCATACACAATCTGAAGCATTAAGAGAATCATTTAGACAAGCGAAAATTCAAAAAAGACAACAACATCAAAACGAAGTTAATCGTTTTAGACAAGACATGGAAGAAAGACGCGAGCAAATGAGAGATCGTATTAGAGATTATCAAAACGAAGAAGACGAAACAGAAGAAACAGAATAGCATTACCCATAATCCCCTTATGGGCTTAAAAAAAGAACTTAATCATTGGTTAAGTTCTTTTTTGTATATCATCACAAGATAAGGTGGATTTAAATGTTGATAGGGTAGATTTGTTTTCACAACCTTAAAGTATCTATGATCAACTGTTTTAAAAAATTTTTCCAAATCAGCACTTTCAATTTTTCCTTCTTCATGACCTGGATATATTACCATGAAGATGATCCCACCTTCGAGTAAATCTTCCATAACGATTTTTAATGAGTTTATGGTAGAAGATGATGAAGTTGTAATGGTTTTATCTGCATTTGGTAAATAACCTAAGTTATAAACAACATATTTGTACTGACTCGCATAGTTTTTGATACACTCGTGTGAATCCAATATTAATTTTACATTCTGTATTTCATTATCTTTTAATCTTTTTTGGGTGATTTCTAAAGCTTGTCCCTGAATATCAAAAGCATAAACAAATTTAGAAATTTGAGCTAAAAATAATGTGTCATATCCATTACCCATCGTCATATCAACAACAATATCATCTTTTGTGATATATGCATGCATCAAATGATGTGCAATATCAATGATGTGCGTGTTTTTCATAGTAATCTCCTTGAAATAAATTTAAAGCTCTAAGCCTTTTATCAATTTCATTTGTAACAACAAATTTTTTCTTTGTCCATGTAGGTGCAATCAACATTTTAGAAGGTGCATCGCCTGTTAATCTATGAATAATAATATCTTTTCTAAGCCACAAAATTTGCTCAACGGTGATATCTACATAATCTTCTAGTGTTAATAGAGGCCATGGATTTTTTTTGTAGTCATAGCCCATCTTTGTTTTTTCCATTAAGTGAAGCATATGGATTTTAATCCCTTGAACATCAAGTTTATTGACATGTTTAATGGTTTCAATCATCATGTCTTTTGTCTCATAAGGTAAGCCATTAATAACATGTACAACCACTTCAATATTTCTTTTTCTTAAAGCTTTAACAGCGTCATCAAAGCATTTTAAGTCGTGAGCTCTATTGATCAAATCCGATGTTTTTTCATGAATTGTTTGTAAACCTAACTCAATTTGTAAAGGCATACGCTTATTTAAATCTTCTAAATAATCTAAAACATCAAGAGGTAGGCTGTCTGGTCTTGTACCTATGGATAACATGACAATGTTTGGGTCTAATGTAATTGCTTCTTCGTAAAGCGCTTTTAATCGCTCTAATGGTGCGTGTGTATTGGTGTTTGCCTGAAAGTATGCGATATAATATCCATCATTCCATTTCATTTGCATCATTTCTTTGATATTTTCAAATTGTGTTTTTAAAGATTCTCTTTTATTACCAGCAAAGTCACCACTGCCCATAAAAGAACAAAAAGTACAGCCACCAGTTGCAACTGTTCCATCTATGTTTGGGCATGTAAAACCACCATTAAGTGGTATTTTATATACCTTTTTTTGATACTTATGTCGATAATAATGATTGAGGGTATTATAATGTTTTTCGTGATTCATTAAGTTCATATTTTTCACCAAATTCATTTTATCATAAATGTCTAAATATGATATAATAATATGAAAAGGAGTTGAAGGTATGTTCAAGAAATTTACAACAAGTTTATCCAAGCCCCCTTTAACAATTTTTTTTATGAAGGATTCATGGTTTAAGGTCATTTTATATGTCATTTTTGTGACTTTTTTAATTGTGATTCCTAATTTCATAAAAACTGCAATTGATCCCTCTATGGATTATCACATGTATGAAGAAATGAAAGATGTGATTGCTAAAGATTTTAGATACGAGCAAGCATCTATTGTTGATGGAAAACTGATTTATGAGTCATATCAAGTTGTTGATGTTGACTATTTTAAAATATATTTAGGAAATCAAAATCTAAACCCTAATACGATCAGTTTTGTTTTTGAAGAACAATCGATTGCTGTTTATGCGATGGATATAGAACTTGATCGAGTTTCATATCAAAGTTTGAATCTAGAAACTTATGATTTTGGTTCAACTGAGCAAAGCGAAATCACAAGGTTGAGTGTGGCATTAAAAACAGTATATGAAAGACAAACGATGTTATTATATGCAGAAACAATAGCGCTTTATTTGTTTTCTCTCGTTGATTATTTAGTCATCGCATTATTAATGGCTGTGCTCATGGCAATGTTTGTCCAAAGAGTACCCATGGCATTTTCTATGCGTTTAAAACTGTCATTATATTTAACTACGGTTTATGCAGTTGTTCAGCTTATTTTAGTGCTGTTTAATGCATCTTATTTAAATGTATTAGGCATGATTGCTGCATATATTTATCATAACCTTGCATATCGATCAATCACAATTATACCGAAAGGAGTTATTTAAGTGGAAAAGAATAAATTTCAATTATTTCTAGAGCAGTCAAAATTCAAGTCACCCATTTTAAATAATGCCTATTTGGAACATGTTTTAGTCGATGAAAAATCTAAAAAATGGACATTTAAATTAACCTTAGATGCTATGCTTGATCCTGAGGTTCTTTTACCTTTTATAGAGCAATTAAAAAGTTACTTTCGAGTGCCAAAGGTTGTATCAAAAGTTGAAGTTGAATTAGACTATAAAGATAAAAATGGATTAAAGGATTTAGCTTGTAAATATTTTGATTATGCTGTGATTGAGTTATCTAAAGATAAGGCGAGTTTACTCGTTTTAAAAAACTTTAAAACTATGTATGAAGATCATCAAATCAAAGTTTTGATTGACAAAGATAGCACATATATCAAACAACATTTTAAAACCATTCAAAAATTGCTATTGCCATTAGGGGTTGATCTTGAGGTTAATTATGTCATTTCGGAAGATTTAGAACCAACATCAAAAATGATATCGAAATCGATCAAAGCCCAAGAAAAAGTATTAGAACAGCGTGGCGAATATGCAAAACAAGCAAAACAGGAAGTCACAAAAAAAGTATTTACCAAAAAGAGTAGTCCAAAAGCGATTGCGATTAAAGAAATACCACTTGATCAATATCGCCTAGATCAATATAAAAATCAAAAAGGTGATACGAACTTCTTAATTGAAGGTACCATCTCTAAACTTGAAATCAGAGAGTTAACCAATACTAAACTTTTAAGTTTTGTATTATACGATGATGATGACGCCATTCATGTCAAAAATTTCTTAAGAGGTAAAAAGGATTTAGATTTAGCATCATCACTAAACGAAAATGATGTTGTTCAAGTTGAAGGTAGAGCGCAATTTGATACATATCAAAAAGATGTCGTTATTTTTGCGAATGCCATCAATTTTTTAGAAAAATCAAAGAAGCTTGAAAGACAAGATAAAGCTAAAGAAAAACGCATTGAGTTTCATGTTCACACGAAAATGAGTAACATGGATGGCATAGGAGAAGTATCAGAGTATGTCAATCAAGCGATTAAGTGGGGACATGAAGCAATTGCATTTACTGATCATAATGCACTTTATGCATACCCTGAAATATATAAAGCAACTAAAAATAAAGCAATCAAGCCTATATATGGTGTTGAACTAGATTTTGTAGATGAAAATGCATTTAAAATTACAACAGATTCAGAACAAGATTTAGCACTTAAAGATCAGACATATGTTGTTTTTGATATTGAAACAACAGGATTGTCATCAACAAGAGATAAAATCATTGAGATTGGGGCTGTTAAAGTGACAGCTTCTAATACTATAGAAAAATATCAAACATTTGTAAATCCAAATGAGTCATTATCAGAGTTTACAACTCGATTAACAAGCATCACGGATGAAATGGTAAAAGATGCTCCACAAATCGATGAAGTTCTCCCTTCATTTCTTAAGTTTTGTGAAGGTAGTATCTTAGTTGCACATAATGCACATTTCGATGTTGGACATATTAAAGAAAACGCAAAGCATCTAAACTTGATTTTTGATGATTCGTTGGTTATTGATACATTAAGCTTAGCTAGATATTTTTATTCTGATCAGTTAAAAAGATTTAATTTGAAGGCTGTTGCAAAATTATTTAAAGTTAAACAAGAACAGCATCATAGAGCTGATGATGATGCATTTGTAACAGCGCAAATATGGCAGCAAATGCTTCAGGATTTGATTTCTAAAGATATTAGAAGCTATCAAGAAATCAATCAAGCAATTGATTTAAAAGAAGCTTGGAAACACCAAATGCCTTATCACATCAATGTGTTAACCCAAACTCAAGAAGGGTATAAAAATTTGTTCAAAGTGATCAGTGATGCACTCACAGATCATTTTTACAATGGACCAAGAACATTAAAATCAGTTCTAGATAAGCATCGAGATGGTTTACTCATCGGCAGCGGATGTGCAAATGGAGATGTTTTTGAAATTGCCTTAAATAGGGATGATCAATCTTTAAAGAAAGCCATTGCATACTATGACTATATTGAAGTTCAACCACCGCAAGCATACAAACACTTAAAACAAGACCTAGGACAGTTTGCTGATGAAGTCATTGAAGCAATCATCACTAAAATTATTCGTTATGCAAAAGAAATGAATAAGTTAGTGATTGCTACAGGTGATGTGCACTATTTAGAGAAAAAAGATGTTTTATATAGAGAAATTTATATTAGAACTCCACTTGTTGGTGGAGGGATTCATCAACTGAATAAATATGAAGAAATGCCAGAACAATATTTTTTAACAACCGATGAAATGCTAAAATCGTTTAGTTTCTTAGATCAAGAATTAGCCTATGAAATTGTTGTTAAAAACACACATATATTAAATGATAAAATTGAACGTATTCAAGCATTTACAAGTGAACTTTATGCACTGCCTGATGATGCATTCTTAGAACAGTTAGGCATTGAATCGATAGCAGGAGAAGTGAAACGACTTGTCTATGATAAGATGCAATTTTTGTATGGAGAACATCCACATCAAATTGTATCAGAGCGTGTAAAAAAGGAATTAAATAGCATTATAGGAAATGGGTTTGCAGCAAACTATTATATTTCACATCTTTTAGTTAAAAAATCATTAGAAGATGGATATTTGGTTGGTTCACGTGGATCTGTAGGTTCATCTTTAGTTGCAACTCTACTTGATGTGACAGAAGTGAATCCGCTTAAGCCACATTATCGTTGTCCAAATGGTGATTTTACAGTCTTTCATCTAACTGATGAAGAAAAAATCGCATATGGTTTAACACCGGAACAAAAAGACTTCCAACCATATTTTGATAATGTACAATGTGGATATGACTTACCAACTCATCAGTGTCCTATTTGTGGTGAAAAACTCGTTAAAGATGGACACGATATCCCATTCGAGACATTCTTAGGTTTTGAAGGAGAAAAAGTTCCAGATATTGATCTTAACTTTTCTGGAGATTATCAATCAAAAGCGCATCAATATGTTAGAGAACTCATTGGTGCTGATCATACGTTTAGAGCAGGAACCATTCAAACGGTTGCAGAAAGAAATGCTTTTGGTTATGTCAAAGGCTATTTGGAAGATAAACATCTTGAAAAAAGATCTGCTCAAATTGAAAGATTAGCTAAAAAAATAGAAGGTGTCAAACGTTCAACAGGACAGCATCCTGGTGGTATTGTTGTCGTGCCTAAGTCAAAGACAATCTTTGATGTGACACCGATTCAATATCCAGCAGATGATACCTCAAGTGAATGGAAGACCACTCATTTTGATTATCATTCATTTGAAGATAATCTACTCAAACTTGATATTCTAGGACACGATGATCCAACACTCATTAAATTTTTAATGGACTATGTTTTCGAACATCCAAAAGAATTTCCATTTCATAAAGCTCAAGATATTCCACTTGATGATCCAAAGGTCTATGAACTCTTTTCAGGAACTAAAGTCATTGGTGTTGAGTCACATGAAATCATGAGTGAAGTCGCATCTTACGCAATACCTGAGTTTGGGACAAACTTTACAAGACAGATGCTAGTAGATACAAAACCGAATACGTTTGCGGGACTTGTTAAGATTTCAGGGTTATCTCATGGAACAGATGTTTGGCTCAAAAACGCACAATCTTTAGTGAATAATAAAACAGATTTTGGTAAGATTCCATTTAATGATATTATTGGTTGCCGTGATGATATCATGGTTCAACTTACTGAATTTGGATTGTTGCCAATTAAAGCGTTTGAGATTATGGAGTTTGTTCGTAAAGGTAAACCATCAAAAGATCCAGCAAAATGGCTCATTTATGAACAAGAAATGAGAAAACACAATGTACCTGAATGGTATATATGGTCTGCAAGCCAAATTAAGTATATGTTCCCGAAAGCACATGCTGCGGCATATGTTATTATGGCCATGAGAATCGCTTGGTTTAAAGTTTATAAACCACTCTTATTCTATAGTGGGTTTTTCTCGAAACGGGCAACTCAGTTCGACTATGAAATCATGGTAGCTGGCTCTAATGCGATTCGAAATAAACTCAATGAACTCCAAGCACAATATAATCTAAAAGCGAAAGATGAATCTTTACTTGTGACACTTGGCGTAGCATTAGAGATGACAAAACGAGGATTCAACTTTTTACCAGTCGATATTCATACATCTGAAGCAACTACGTTTATCATGGAAGATAAAGGATTAAGAATGCCTTTTAACTCAATTGATGGCTTAGGTGAGCAAGTTGCTATTGATATTGTGGCAAAAAGAGAACAAAAACCTTTTACATCAAAAGATGATGTGAAAAATCGAACGAAGATAAACAAAACAGTATTTGAAAAAATGGAATCTTATGGTGCATTTAAAGACCTAAATTCGGAAAATCATGTGATAGAATCGGGATTGTTTGCACTTTAAGAAATAAAGAGATATAATATGTGTTGATAAAGGAGTGATTGTGATGAGAAGTTCTAACCCAGTTTTTAGCAGAATACAAAGAGATACAACATATACAGGTGTCGCAGAAGCAACCTATAGTGGTATTATCTTAAAGACAGTTTTATTGTTAGTTTTAGCAGTAGTTAGTGGTGGGACAGTAATTGGCTTGGCTTTTGCTGGTAGATTACCAGCTGAATCACTATATGGTTTACTTATAGGATCTGCAATTGTAGCATTTATTTCGGTTTTAGTTGCATCAATCAGTCCTAGACTGGCAAGATATTTTGCGATTATATATGCACTTGCAGAAGGGGTTGTATTGGGCTTTATCACTGCAGTTTTTGAAGAAGTCTTAGGCTACGGCGGCATCGCTGTTACAGCAGTTATTGCAACTGCAACTATTTTCGCTGTGATGCTATTCTTATATTCTAGTAGAACGATTCGAGTAACTTCAAGATTTAGAAAAATCATGTATACAGCCTTATTTTCAATTTTGATTTTATCAATTATTTTTGGATTGTTATCCATAGGAGGAAGTCCAATTATCAGCAGTATCACAGGAAATTTAACGATAGTTCTTGTTATGTCTGGAGCACTTATTGTATTTGGTGCATTGATGTTAACATTAGACTTTGATCGTGCTGAAATGATTGTAGAAAGTGGTGCAGATAAATCTTATGAATGGGTAGTATCTGTAGGTCTTATGGTTACAATCGTTTGGATTTATTTACAATTGTTAAGATTTTTAGCAATTTTAGCTTCTAGAAGAGATTAGCACAAAAGTTGAAAAATATAAATTGTTGATAGAAAGTAGTAGTATATATAAAGGTTTATAAGAGAGCGTAGGCTGGTGGAATCTACGTAAATACTATATATATGAATTCATTCTTGAAAGATGCCAATCACATCCGTATGTCTGCGTTAAAGACTAAGAGGGCTAGAGTCATTCTAGAACTAAGGTGGTACCGCGAAATTTTCGTCCTTAGACTTTTTGTCTGAGGACTTTTTATTTATAAAGGAGAAGAAGAAAAATGAATGAAACATTAAAAAAACTAAAAGATGATGCAATTGAAAAACTTAGTCAAGTCGATACTTTAAATGACTTAGAAACAGTTAGAGTCGAATACTTAAGTAAAAAAGGACATATTTCTTTGATGATGGGTAAATTAAGAGACTTACCTAACGAAGAACGACCAGCTTTTGGACAAATGGTCAATCAAGTGAAACAAGAAGTCGAGCAAGCTTTATACCAAAAAAAGCAGGTGTTAGAAGAAGAAGCTTTACTTGAAACTCTACAAAAAGAACATATTGATGTAACACTACCGGGATATCAATTTTATCAAGGGTCTACACATCCGTTGAACCAAGTGATTGAAGATATTGAAGATTTATTTATGGGCATGGGATATACTGTTGAAGAAGGACCTGAGCTTGAAAACGATCATTATAACTTCGAGATGATGAATTTAGATAAAGATCATCCAGCGAGAGATATGCAAGATACTTTTTATGTTGATGAGCAAATGTTACTTAGAACACATACATCACCAGTTCAAGCGAGAACCATGCTTAAGATGAAAGGACAACCTTTAAAAATCATTTGTCCTGGTAAGGTGTATCGCCGTGATGATGATGATCCAACACATTCTCATCAATTTACCCAAATCGAAGGATTAGTGATTGATAAAAATATAACTTTTGCACATTTAAAAGATGCGCTTTTAACGATGGTAAGACATTTATTTGGACCTGAGAGAAATATTAGACTTAGACCTTCGTATTTTCCTTTTACAGAGCCTAGTGTAGAAGTGGATGTATCTTATATTAAAAAAGATGGGAGTATCGGATATATCGAAATTTTAGGTGCTGGCTTAGTTCATCCAAATGTTTTAAAAATGGGTGGATATGATCCAGAAATCTATAAAGGATTCGCGTTTGGTGTTGGTGTTGAGCGTATTGCGATATTAAAATATAACATTGATGACATTAGACATTTTTACACCAATGACATGAGATTTTTAAATCAATTCAAAGGAGTGAGCAAGATATGATTATCACACAAAATATGCTCAAAAAATGGGTAAACATTCCAGATGATATCTTAGAAGTTACAAATCAAAAAATTATAGAGGTTGAAAGTTTTGAACCTTTAAATACAGCTACAAATTTAGTTATAGGTAAAGTATTAACTTGCGTACCTCATCCGAATTCTGATCATTTAAACTTAACTACAGTTGATTTAGGTGATCGCGTTGAACAAATTGTATGTGGTGCACCGAATGTTCGTAAAGATCAATATGTTGTTGTTGCGCAAGTCGGTACGGTTTTACCTGGGAATTTTGAAATTAAGAAATCTAAGATTAGAGGTGAAGAATCATCAGGTATGATTTGTTCACTTCAAGAATTAGGGATTGATGAAGAATTGATTCCAGATGATTTTAAAGAGGGTATTTATCATTTTGCTGAACCAAAAGAAATTGGATCTCCAGCTTTAGAAGCACTTTCTTTAGAAGGATGGAAGATGACTTTAGGACTGACACCGAATCGATCTGATTTATTATCGATTTTAGGGTTTGCTTATGATTTAGCATCGCTGACTCATCAAAAAGTAGTGATACCTGAGATAAAGATCAAAGAAGAAAAAACCGAAAATCCAGTAAAAGTTGAAATTAAGACAGAAGGATGTCTAAGATATTACGCTAGACATATGAGTGAAGTCACAATAAAAGAATCTCCATGGTGGCTAAAAAGTGCACTTTTAGCACACGATATTAAACCAATCAATAATGTTGTTGATATTTCAAATTATGTATTATTAGAATATGGTACACCACTGCATATGTTTGATGCTAAAAAAGTAAAATCAAATCACATTGTTGTTAGAGATGCTAATGAAGATGAAGAAGTCATCTCTTTAGATGGATTAAAAAGAATTCTAAAAAAAGATGATGTTGTCATTACTGATGGAGAAAAACCGATTGCGATTGGTGGTGTCATGGGCTTAGAAAACACAATGATTGATGAGAACTCTACATCTGTGATTTTGGAAGCTGCTTATTTTGATTCAAAACGTATTCAAAAAACATCAAAACGTCTAAACTTAAAAAGCGACTCATCTCTACGTTTTGAAAGAGGAATTGATGATAGACGTGTTCTTTTAGGTCTTGAAAGAGCAACTGAACTTTTAATTGAACTTGCAGATGCAAAAGTATCTCAAGGCATTAGTGAAGTTGTTACAACAGAAAGAAAGATTCCAACGATTGAAGTGCCTAAAACATTCTTTAGTGATCGTTTAGGTGTTGAAATTGAAGAAGAGGCATTACTTGATTATTTTGATAGATATCAATATCAAGTGGTAACAAAAGAAAATCACTATTTAATAACACCTCCAAGTTATAGAATTGACTTAGAAATTCCTGCAGATATTTTAGAAGAAATCGCACGTATGCATGGGCTAAATCAAATTCCAATGACAAAACACTTAAACCAAACACATGGATATTTAACACAAAAACAAAAGCGCCTAAGAAATCTGCGTCATGAACTTGCTCACTTAGGTCTTCATGAAGTCATTACTTATTCACTAACTGATGAAGAAAACTATAATAAATATAAAATTATTGGCGAAAAAGTTGAAATCTTAATGCCACTATCTTCTGATAAAAAAGTCCTTAGACAAAGCTTATTAAACGGCTTGTTGCAAACAGTTAGTTATAATCAAAATCGACAAACTGATGACGTTCATTTGTTTGAAATCGGACATGTGTTTGCTAAAGGTGTTGAATATTCGACATTAGCCATTGCAATGAGTGGTAAGTGGCATCAATCAAAATGGCAAAAACAAAGTATAGATGTTGATTTTTATGTACTTAAAGGTGTTTTAGACCAAGTCATGAAAGCACTAGATATTGATTTGACCTATGAAACAACAAAAGAACATGCATTCTTACATCCTTATCGTCAAGCAAATATTAAGTATGGTGATGATGTTATTGGATTGATTGGTGAAATTCACCCAAGCGAGCAAAAAGCTTTAGATATTAATTTAACTTATGTACTTGAACTTAAATTAGATAAACTTCTTAAACATAAAGTTGTATTTACCTTTGAAACTATTTCTAAATATCCAAATATCGAAAGAGATTTAGCTATCGTTGTTGATGAAGATATTGAAGCAAAAGCTTTAATTGCTATGATCAAACAAACATTAAGACAAAATCTAGTTGAACTTAGTGTATTTGATGTATATCAAGGAAGTCACATAGAGACTGGAAAGAAATCTATTGCGTTTAATTTAGTTTTTAATGACTCAAGTAAAACTTTAGAGACACAAGATGTGGATAAACTCATGAAAAAAATTGTTTCAAGACTTGCTTATGAATATAAAGCGGAAGTTAGAAAATAAAGTTTGCAAAAGTTAAGCACTTTTTTATAAGAGTGCTTTTCTTTTTTCAGTACTTATGTATATGCATTTATCAGTAGTTTCTTTCAATATATATAGATTATCGTGTATAATATAATGTAGGTGACTAACTATTAAAGTCAAGAGGTTTATTTCATATAAAACGAAAAGACCTCTATATTTAAAAATGAAGAGGCTTAAACAAGTTATTTCAAATGAATTAGCACTAAGCCGCCACAGTTTTGAAGCTAATTATTTTAATTTATTTGAGTCAAAGAAAGTTTGTGTTTTTTCTAAATGAAAAATAATCCGAATAAGTTTTTTAGCTAAATGCGTCATCACTACACGATGGTGTTTGCCTTCAGCTTTCTTCTTTAAGTAATACTTATAGAGCGTAGGGTTATAAATCATTAGTGTCAGACAAGCATTGATTAAAGTTGTTCTTAGATAAGAACTACCGCGTTTAACTAATTTACCAACTGATTCTGATGTTCCAGATTGTGAAATACTAGAATCTAGACCAGCATAAGCAGTCATTTGATTGGGGTTATCAAATAATGATATATCACCAAACTCAGCTAGTATAATTGCAGTAGACATTACACCTAAACCTTTAATACTTTCAAAGTATGTAGGATATTGTTTTATGAATGATTTAATTTTGCTCTCTAAGTTATTAATATCCTTAGCTAGAACTTCAACATAATGGATTGAAAGTTTAAGTTTATATACTTCAGCTTCACTAGGTACACCAATCGTATGAGATGCTAATTTGATTAGTTTTGTAAACTTTACATAACTAAATTTACCCATCGAAAGCTTTCTAATAGGATCATAGTGTTTATCATTTAAATGTTTGATTTTATCAGGCGTAGTATACTTCTTTAAAAGATATAAAGAAGTCATAGAATAGCCTTGTTCTTGCATGAAGGGCTTGAATTCAGGAAATATGATGTCTAAAGATTTTGTCATTGTATTGTACTGAGCAGTTCTAAGAGAAACTAACTTAGATCTAAGCCTTGTATATATTTTTAAGGCCTGAATATGGTAAGATTGATGATGATAGGCTTTGTAGTCTACAGACATCATATATTCGGATATTAGTTTTGCATCTTTCTTATCGGTTTTAAGCTTTCTTAGTGATTTTGAGTCGCTAAACTTCTTCACTAGAAAAGGATTGATTTCCATGAATTTATAGCCATGGGATGTAAGAAAAGATTTTAAATTATCTCCGTAATGACCTGTAGCCTCAAGGCCTATGATCATATCTTGTTTCTTAAATGGTTTAAAGTATTGAAGAAGTTGTTTAAACCCAGTTGAATTATTCTCGAATGAGAATGATAGACCTGCTTCAGTGGCGATGAAGCAGTCATGTTTGTACTTTGATATATCAAAACCGATATAAATCATCGTACACACCTCCCAAAAAGTTATTTGTACTCGTGTTTTGCCCACTAAGTCTTTACCTCATAATCATGTAATAAACGTCTAGCGTTATCTAACTATTGCTGATTAAAATAAAGACTGTGGTAAGTGTCACCTAGAAACAGTCAATGCTGTAATAAAATGAAACAAATCCACAGTACAATAGTATTATATTAAATTAGAAGTAAAGGAGTAAATAATTAAGTCGTATATCTAACTTAATACAACTTAATTATTACATGATGAAATGTTAATTTATGATATTACAAAAGAAGAACTCATAGAGTTTTTAGAAACAAACGGACACAAAAAATATAGAGCAGATCAAATCTGGCAATGGGTTTATAAGCAAAAAATTTCAGATTTTTCAGAAATGCATAACATGCCAAATGATCTTATTGAACTATTGACCCAAAATTTCACGTTAAAAGCACTAGAACTTGTGCTTCAACATAGAAGTCAAGATGGCACATTGAAATGTTTATATAGCCTTCATGATGGCCATTTAATTGAATCTGTACTGATGAAACAACATTATGGTAATAGCATTTGTGTAACGACACAAGTTGGATGCAATATTGGTTGTTCTTTTTGTGCCTCTGGGCAATTAAAAAAGAAAAGAGATTTAACTGCTGGTGAGATTATCTCACAAATTATAGAAACAGAAAAAATATTAAAAGAAAGAATCAATTATGTCGTTGTGATGGGTATTGGAGAACCTTTTGATAATTATGAAAACTTACTTAAATTTTTAACCATCATCAATGATCCAAAAGGATTATCTATTGGTGCACGACATATTACAGTATCGACAAGTGGTATTGTTCCAAAAATTAAAGAATATGCGCACATGGGCATGCAAGTTAACTTAGCAATCAGCTTACATGCGCCAAACAATGATATTCGTTCTAAATTGATGAAAATCAATCAAGCGTATCCAGTAGAAGAAGTGATTGATGCAATTAGATATTATTTAAAAGTTGCAAACAGAAGAGTAACGATTGAATATATCTTAATTGATGAAGTGAATGACATGGATGAAGTTGCTCATGAGCTTGTAAAGGTTCTTAGAGGGCTTAATGTATATGTAAACTTAATTCCTTATAACGAGGTCTTAGAAGCTCCTTATAAACGCTCTAAGATTGAACAGCAATTAAGGTTTTATGATATATTGAAGAAAAATAGAATTCAAGTGACACTAAGAAAAGAACAAGGACATGACATTAATGCGGCTTGTGGCCAATTAAGAAGTCAACATCTATAGGAGGGTTTTTTTGAAAAAAGGATTTATTAAAAAATTGATTGCAAATCAGTATACTGTCGTCGATGAAACAACACATGAAGATGTGATTTGTCAAGCACGCGGAAAATTCAGATATATGAAGGTTGATGAAGATAGTGCATACAATAAACAACTCACTAAAAGGACAAAAAAAGAAACTAAGTTTATTCAAGTAAGTCCTAAAGTAGGTGATAATGTTTTATATGATGATTCTGAAGATCAAGCCTTAATTACTGAAATCTTACCAAGAAAAAACGATTTAGTAAGACCAGACGTTGCTAATATCGACCAAGCTTTACTTGTTTTTTCTGCAGTAAATCCTGATTTTAGTTTTAATTTACTTGATAAATTTTTAATTATTATGACGCAAGAAAACCTTGATCCAGTCATCGTGATTTCTAAAATAGACCTCATAGGAAAAGATGCACTTGATCAATTAAAAAAAGACTTAAAGTACTATGAAGACATTGGGTATGAAGTTTACTATGTCAATAGCAAACAACGCATCGGTATTGATGTTTTAACACATATTTTTAAACATAAAATTACTGTGTTGGCAGGCCAAACTGGTGTTGGTAAATCAACACTACTAAATGCTTTAATGCCTGAGCTGGGACTTAAAACACAAGAGATTTCAAAAGCTTTAGGTAGAGGTAAACATACAACAAGACACACTGAATTATATAACTATAATGAAGGCTACATAGTAGATACCCCAGGATTTTCAAAAATCGAGTATAAGATTTTTTATCCTGAAGATTTAAAACAGTACTATCCAGACTTTGTTAAATATCAATCAGATTGCAAATTTTCAAATAAGTGCAATCATGTTTATGAGCCTGGTTGTGCTGTCAAAGAAGCTTATGAAGAGCATAGGATTTTAGCATCAAGATATGAAAATTACAAACAGTTTTTTGAAGAAATCAAAGCTCAAAAAGATAAATATTAAGGAAGTGATATTATGTTAGTTGCACCATCAATATTAACAGCGAATTTCGCAAAATTAAACGATGAAATCGAAAAAATCCAAACTGCTGATTATATCCATCTCGATGTGATGGATGGTCATTTTGTGCCCAATATTTCATTTGGTCCTCATATTACACGAAGTATCAATCACATCACTCAGATTCCATTAGATATTCATCTGATGGTCACTGATCCTCTTTTTTGGATAGACCAGTTTGCACTTGATCAAACAGAATATATAACAGTTCATATAGAAGCAAACGATACAGAAGAAACCCTAAAGAAAATCAAAGAAAAAGGGATAAAAACGGGAATATCTATCAAACCTAAAACAAAGGTTTATGATATAGTACCATTTTTAAACGATATAGATTTGGTTTTAGTTATGACTGTAGAACCTGGATTTGGTGGACAATCATTTATGGAAGATATGATGGATAAAGTCAAAGAGTTGGTAGAACTTAGAAAACAAAAGAATCTCCATTTTATCATTGAAGTTGATGGTGGTATCAGTGACCAAACCATTGATATATGCAAAGATAGCGGTGTAGATATGGTTGTTGCTGGTAGTTATGTGTTTAACCATAAAAACCCAAAAGAAGCGATTGAGAGTTTAAAATGAGAGTTTTAATTGTTGTCCATCCTGTCCCTAAAGATATAAAAAAAATCATCACATTAAAAGATGATGATTATGTGATTGCTGTTGATCAAGCAGTGCTTGATCTTTATAAGCAAAGAATTAAGATTGATTTAGCTGTCGGTGATTTTGATTCATTAAAAAATGAAGGTATTTTGACACAATTAAATGTTGTTAGATTAAAACCAGAAAAAGATGTTACTGACACTTATCAAGCACTGATTGAAAGTCATAATTTAAATCCTGATGAACTCTTGATGATTGGTGGCATTGGTGGAGATCGTATTGAGCATTTTGTGGTTCATTTAATGCATTTTAATGAGTTTAAAAACTTAAGGATTTTAAACGAACATTCAGAAATTTTCATGTTAGAAGAAGGCATTAAAGAGATTGCATTTGAAGGGTATGTATCAGTGTTTGCATATCCACATGCAAAAATTACTCTTGAAGGCTTTAAATATCCATTAAACGAGTATCAGTTAGGTCAGTTTGATCCGCTTGGTATCAGTAATGAAAAGACAAAAGAAAAAGCACAAATCCATGTACATCAAGGATGTGTGCTAGTTATATTATCTCAAAAAGATAGATAAAAAAATAAAAGGCGATTGCCTTTTTATTTTTTTTAAACGCGTTCTAAATTGTTCTTTTTTAAAGCTCTAGCAGAAACCTTAACTTTAACGATTTTGCCATTTTCATCTTTAATACGAACTGTTTGTAAATTACTCTTCCAAGTACGGCGAGTAGCATTTAATGCATGACTGCGTTTATTGCCAAATACTGTCTTTTTTCCTGTTACGTAGCATGTAGCCATATCTCTCACTCCTAACTGCACAATTCAATTTAACATAATTTACCAAAAATTGCAATATATAAAGATATAAAAATGTGATTTTATCGTAAAACGTTGATTTACAGCCAAATATGATATAATGTAAATGAATTAATATGTATATAAAAGTTATTGCATTTTAATTTATTAAATGCTATACTGTTAAAGTGTTAATTTGAATTACGAAATAATTTTGAAAAACAATGACCTTAAAAGGAATTATATATGAACATTTTTTACAAATATGAGGAGGATCAAAATGGCAAATAAATCAGTCAGTGGATCTCTATTTAAGAAAATGGTAACAAACGGAGCTATAAATTTAAAAAACAATCACAAAGAAATTGATCATTTAAATGTCTTTCCTGTACCAGATGGTGATACTGGAACAAACATGCAAATGACAATGATGGCCGGTATTAAAGAAGTAAACAATTTAGAAAGTCAATCGATTATAGATATTTCAAAAATTTTATCACGTGGACTACTCATGGGAGCAAGAGGAAACTCAGGTGTTATTCTTTCCCAATTTTTCCGCGGCGTTTATTCAGAAATCGCTAAAATTGATAATGGATCAGCTACAGTACAAGAATTTATTCAAGCACTTGTAGGTGGTTACCAAATGGCTTACCGTGCCGTAATGGATCCAGTTGAAGGAACAATTTTAACAGTTGTTCGTGAATCAGCTGAAAAAGTACTCCGTGAACAACCTAATTTAAATAGTGTAGAAGAAGTATTAAACATGTATTTAGACCAAGCTAAAGAAACATTAATCAAAACACCAGAATTATTACCAGTGTTAAAAGAAGCAGGTGTTGTTGATAGTGGTGGTGCTGGTTTCATTAAAATTATAGAAGGTTGGATGATGGCGCTTAACGGACAAATGTTAAGTGAAGCAGAAGCTCAACCTGTTCAACAAAACGTAGAACATTATCATGGTGCTGAAAATCTTGGTAGTGTAGATATTAAATTTGGATATTGTACAGAGTTTATCGTTAAGTTACATAATCCAGAAAAATTCACAGAAGATTTCATGAAAAATCCATTAACACAAATGGGTGATTCATTAGTTGTTGTAACTGATGATGATTTACTAAAAGTTCATGTACATACCAATCAACCAGGTGTTGCATTAACACTTGCACAAAAATATGGTGATTTACAAACCATTAAGATTGAAAACATGAGATTACAACACTCAAACATTATGGGTACTGAAAATCATAAAGCTGTTGCTAAAACAGAAAAACCTAAAGCTAAGTATGGCATTATTGCTGTTGCTTCAGGTGAAGGTATTCATGAAGCATTCAAAGAATTAGGTGTTGATATGATTATTGATGGTGGTCAAACGATGAACCCATCAACTGAAGCATTTGTTAAAGCAGTTGAAGAAATGAATGCTGAAAATATCATCATCTTACCAAATAATAAAAATATTATCTTATCAGCAGAACAAACTTTAGATTTATGTCCTGATCGTTCTATTAGAGTTTTAAAGACAAAGAGTATAGCTCAAGGATATTCATCTATGATGGCTTTTGATCCAACTCAAGAGTTAGATCAAAATATCGAAGATATGACTGATATCGTATCAAATATGAGATCAGCTGAGATTACTTATGCTGTAAGAGATACTGAAATTAATGGTGTTAAGATCAAAAATGGTGATTTCATTGGAATCACTAAAGGTGAAATCTTAGTATCAACACCAACAAGAATTGAGACTGCACATAAACTACTTGATGACATGATTGATGAAGATAGAGAAATTATTACGATTTTCCATGGTGTAGACGCAACTGAAGAAGAAATTTTAGCTGTTGTTGAATATGCGAAGAAATTAAATCCTGATATTGAAGTAGATTTAATTAATGGTAAGCAAGAAATTTATTCGTTTATCATTGCGGTAGAATAAAAAATTACATATAAAAAAGGCCATGTGCCTTTTTTTAAAGCGGATGTGGTGGAATGGTAGACACGCAAGTTTGAGGGGCTTGTGGGCAAGTAATCGCCCGTGTGAGTTCAAGTCTCATCGTCCGCACCATATAAGAAGCATAGGTTTGATACAATAAGTATCAGGCCTTTTTTTGCTTTAGTAAGGGCTTTTTCTTGATTTGAAGAGTTGATTTAGATATGAGAAATAGCCAAAAATATGATTAAAAATAACTGACCAATAATTTGCTTACACGATTTGAATGATTTTTACACGATTACAAGTCATTTTACACGATTTGAATGATTTTTACACGATTACATTTTTTAAAATTGATAAAGTTATTGTAAATTCACTTTTATATTTAGATTCACTTATCTTTTTCTATCAAAAGTGTGCACTGCCACGAAAAAGTGGGACACATTCCCCCTCCCTTTCTAAGAATAATGTAGTATAATAACACGAAGGAGTTGATAATGTGGTAAATCAGTACAGTTTAGACTTTAAACTTAAAATAGTAAAGATGATATTGAATGAAAATATATCGAAACATCAAATAGAACGAACATATAGTGTAGCTAGGAAAACACAAAGAGAGTGGGTACGTAAGTATCAAGCAGAAGGTATTAGTGGACTAGTAAGTAAACGTAAAATAAAAGATCAAATACCATCCAATCAAGAACCCGAATCAGTAGAATCACTAAAGCATGAAATCTTAATGCTTAAAGTTGAAATTGAAAGACTAAAAAGAGGGTATTCAAGTGAAGAAGCAAAATATGTAAAAAAAAACAGATCTTGAATTATGAGTATACTTTAGTTCATAAATTTAGAATCAAGTATTACATAAAAGATCTATGTGAATACATGGGAATCACAAGAAGCGGATATTATAGATGGCTAAGAAGAAAAGAGAATAAAACAGAGCGACAAGAAACAAAGGAAACACTAAAAATGTTAGTTAAGAATTATCATTCAATCCATCCAGAATGCGGATATAGAGCAATTAGGAAAATGATACTTAATGAAACTGGATGGATTGTATCATTCTATTCAGCATATCAAGCATTTAGAGAAATGGGAATTTACTCTAGAGCGCGTAGAAAAGCATTTAGAAGACCAAAAGGAGTATCGGATAAGTTTCCTAATATAATCAATGGTGATTGGAGTACTACAAGACCATTTGAGAAAGTGTGTAGTGACACAACAATGCTTAAACATGATGGAAAGAAATACGATTTAAACTTGCATATTGATGTATTCAACAATGAGATAGTTGGATATGATTTAGCAAACTATCATCACGGAAATGGCGTGATGAATCACTTAAGAAGTTTGTATAAATTCTTGCGTATCAAAGAGGAACGAGGATACGGTGAAGAACATACTATCTTACATAGTGATCAAGGAAGAGTTTATTCTTCAGTTAAGTTCGAAAAAGCACATAAAGACTATCCGATTACTCGTTCTATGTCACGTGCAGGAACACCTACAGATAATCCAGTAATTGAATCACTAATAGGTTGGATTAAAGGGGACTTAAAACAATACATGAAACTTCATGATTTCTCAGATATACATACAGCTATAGAATTATATGTTCATTACTTTAATAATCATCGATTAGCATATCGTCTTGATTACATAACACCAGTTGAATATAGAATGATTAATGGATTTACTTAAACACTAAATAATGATAAAATAATAGCAACAAAGGAAAGTTGCATGTCGCTATTTTTATATCTAGGTAGGTACCTATGTGTCCTAGAAAATCATAGCAGTGCATAAAACCAAGATATATTAAAATAGAAAACGATAAGACAGTATCCGAGAAAAGCGGAAGGCTGTCTTTTCTTTTGAAGCATAAACCCAACGATATCATGACGCCATATGATTTCATCTATAAGGTTATTACGACATTACTACTTAATGATAATACATTCATTTATCCTAGGTTTGATAAATATACAGGACACCTTATAGGTCTTTATCCTCTTAAACCCATTACGGTGGAAATAGTAATAGATCAGAGTGATCAATACTTTATAAAATTCTTATTTGAAAATGGTGACACCTATACATTACCGTATGAGAATATCATTCATTTAAGAAAACACTACGGACAAAATGATATCTTTGGTGGAAATGGATCAAGTGGTGATCATGAAGCAATCCTAAAAACCATCTCAATTAATGATAGTTTATTACAAGGGATTGATAATGCGATTAAGTCATCCATGCAGATTAAAGGTATTGTTAAGATGAACGGTATGTTATCAGAAACCGATAAGAAAAAACAAAGAGAACTATTTGATAGTGCACTTTCTGATTCAGTCAACACAAAAGGAAGTTCTATCATTCCGATTGATTTAAAGAGTGAATACATCCCCTTAGATGTAGATCCTAAATTGATTGATAAAGATACTCTAGAATTCTTGCAATCAAAAATACTCGATTACTTTGGTGTATCAGTACCAATCTTTACAAGTAAATATACAGAAGAAGAATTCAATTCATTTTATGAGTCAACGATCGAGCCTTTAGCTATTCAACTTAGCGAGGCTTTTTCTATAGGCTTACTTACCAACAATCAATTGGAACGTGGTGAAGAAATTATCTTTTATAGTGAAAGATTGCAGTACGCTTCATGGAACACCAAAGTTACAGCCATTGAAAAATTGATGAGTCTAGGAATTATGTCACTCAATGAATCAAGAGCACTATTAGGATTAGAGCCTATCGAAGGTGGAAACAAACGACTTCAATCATTAAACTTTGTCGATGCAGATAAAGCAAATCAATATCAAGTTGGAACGGAGGAACCTAAAGATGAAAATAACAGTTAATGGAAAAATATCAAATGAAGCTTTAAAAAGTATTTTAGAAACGCAAAAAGAAAAAACTAAAACGATCACTGATTTTTGTAAGAAAGAAAAACTAGAAACATTCTCATATAAAGACTCAGAGCTTGAGTTTGACTATGAACATGAAGTAAAACCTAAACAAGCCAAAAAAGTAGAGGTAAGATCCAATGATAAAAGAAACTAGACTCGCAGAAGTCAGTCTTCATGAAGATGAAGGTAAGATGATTTTAGAAGGCTATGCATTAGTCTTTAATCAAGAAACTTTAATCGGTGATGAGACCTATGGGTTCATTGAAGAAATATCACCTACTGCTTTAGGGGAAACTAAAATGAAGGATGTTCCTATGAAATACAATCATATGGACTCCTTTTTAATTATTGCGAGAACCAAGAATAAATCACTTGAACTTACTGTTGATCATATTGGCCTCAAGGTAAGAGCTGAACTCTTAGATACAAGTCATAACCAGGATATCTATAAAATGGTTAGAAGTGGCCTATTAGATAAAATGAGTTTTGCTTTTACCGTTGATGAACAGGTATGGAACCGTGAAGGTGACATTCCCAAAAGAACCATTACAAGGATAGAAAGATTGTATGATGTGTCGGTTGTGGATACACCTGCATATGATGCAACCTCGATATATGCTCGTTCTTTAGAGTCCATGGAATTGGAACTAAAGACTATGGAGTTAGAAGAGCAAAAAGAAAAATCAGATTTAATCAAAAAACGTATCAAAATTAAATCAAAAATCTAAGGAGAGAAAAAAATCATGAATTTAGAATTAAGAAGAAAAGAAATTGAATCACGATTAAAAGAAATTAGAAGTCTAGTAGATACAGAAGCTGATCTAGAAAAACTAGAAGCACTAGACACAGAAACAACAACCCTTCAAGAAGAAAGAGCATCGATTGATAAGAAGATGGCGATTGCTTCTAAAACAGAATTTAAACCCATTCAAGTCGATAATCGTCAAATGGTCGATAAAGAAAAACTAGAAACAAGAGGACAAAGCTTAAAAGAAAGTAGAGTCATTCAAGTATCAAGTTCTGAGATCTTACTTCCTGATCACACGTCAACGAATCTTGCGCCAGTTCCATTTGCTCAAGTGTCAAGTCTAGTTGATCGTGTCAATGTGATTAATTTAAATGGCGGTGAGACTTATAAGAAATCATTTGTTAAATCAAATGGCATCGCTGGAACGACTGCAGAAGGCGGAGCTTATTCAGAGACAGAACCTGCATTTGGTTACTTAACCATTTCAAAAGTTAAAATCACTGCTTATACAGAGATTACAGAAGAGTTAGAAAAACTGCCTTCAATTCCTTACCAAGCAGAAGTCTTAAGAAACATCAATATTTCACTTAAAAAGAAAATTAGTGAACAAATCTTACGAGGTGCAGGAACAACGAATACATTTACTGGTATTTTCAGTGAAGCTGCAGTGGCACTTGCGGATAAGACAGCACTTGAAGTTGAAGCAATCACAGATTCAACCCTTGATGACATTGTCTTTGCTTATGGAGGCGATGAAGAAGTCGAAGGTGGTGCAGTTCTTATCTTGAATAAGAATGATTTACGTGCGTTTGCTGGACTAAAGACACAAGAAGGTCGTAAGGTTCACTCGATTGATTATGTCAATAAAACGATTGATGGTATTCCTTATATCATTAACTCACATTGTAAAGCAATCTCTGATAGTAACACAGTTGCTGGTGAATATGGTATCGCTTATGGTGCGCTTAAGAACTATGAAGTGCCAGTGTTCTCACCAGTAGAAATTGGTAAATCAACAGATTACAAATTTAAAGACGGTATTATCAGTTATAAAGCTTCAGTCTTTACTGGTGGTAATGTTGTTGGTTATAACGGCTTCTTACGCATTAAGAAGAAAGCTGCACCTGCAGGATAATTTTAGTTAAGAAAGGATCGATTTCATGGCAATTTTAGATATTGTAAAAAAGGCTTTACTCATCCCCCAAGTAGAGACTTATGCAGATGATGAGTTAAACACGCACATCAATAGCTGTAAACATTACTTAGAAAGTTGTGGGGTTGATCCTTCTTATATAAATGATGAATCAAATCCAATGGTTAGTACAGTCATTATTATTTATGTGAAGACATTTTATGGCTTTAAAAACGATGGAAGCGCAAAAGAACTACCCAAGTCATTTGATATGCTGGTAGGTCAACTCGCATTAACAAAAGGGAGCTAAAAAAAATGTATCCAAATTCCCCCAATATAAGAATGCACTTACTAACCTTGGAGATGGTTCCTAACACCATGGGTGTAATGAGTTATCAATTTAAGTCGAAAAAAGAAGTGATTGGTATTAATTTTTCGATTACTTCAAGAGAGTACTATGAAAGTAAACGTTCAGATATCAGAATTGATATCGCGGTTAAAGTACAAGGAATCGTCTATGATAGTTCTAAGTATGTGGATATAGGTAGTGTTATCTATAAGATAGAAAGAACCTATCAAGCAGGACAATTTATTGAACTTTATTTAAAAAGAACATCCATCAAGTTAGGTGATATCATTGATTACACTGAATGATTTAGGACAAGCGATTGAAGATGAAATAGAAAATTATGTAGAAGGCATAATCCCAAAGCTTGAAAAAAGATTAAATGATACTGCTAAAGATATATTAATTTACATGAAACGTAATGCACCAAGAAGTGGCTATAAAAATGCATTTGCGGATTCATTTGTCGCAACTTCAAATGGAAGTGGATTGAACACATCTATATCTATTTACTCTGAAGGCAAAGGTGGACTCACACATTTACTTGAGTTTGGCTATACACACCGAAGTGGAAAATATGTCGGGCCAAGACCTTTTATGAGGCCGGCTTACGATATGTTTACACCAAAGATGTTAGAAGACATCAAAGAAATCATTTCTAAAGGAAACTGATATGAAAGAAATTTTAGAATCACTTTACACGACATTAAGTTCTGTTTTACCAGGACAAGTTTCATATGGTAAAAAAGATAGTATAGATGAAAGTGATGAGTATATCATTTATCAAGAAGTATCAAATAAGGGATCGATGTATGCAGACGATAAAGTAACCATGCGAATACTAACGATTCAACTTAATCTAATAACAAAACATAAAAACCTCGAGTTAGAAGAAAAGCTCGAGGTATCTTTATATTATGGTGGTTATGAATTTCAAATGATCACTGAATATCAAAATGAAGACGGTTCAATAAACCGTGTATATGAAATCAAATTGGAGGTTTTATAACAATGAGTAATAAAGTAACTTTTGGTTTAACCAATGTGCACTATGCACTAGCAACACAAACAGAAGATGGTAGTTGGACTTTTGGTGTACCTAAACGATTAGAAGGCGCACAAGAAATTAGTACTGAGGTCATTGGTAGTAGTGCACAAGTTTATGCAGATGATAAAGTCATTAAGACACTCGTATCTAATTCAGGATCTAACGTGACATTAAAGTTCACAGAAATTGATGAAGCATTTAAAAAGGATATCTTTGGGTTCTTAGAAGATACCAATGGGAACTTAATAGAAATTGTGAATGCTGAGACAAAAACATTCGCATTAGGCTATGAAATACAAGGTGACATGAAAGCAAGACGTATATGGTATTTCTTATGTACAGCATCGCCTTCAGGAGACTCGAGTAAAACAAAATCAGATTCTATTGAAGCAAACTCAATTGAACTTAATATTACAGCAAGACCAATTGAAGCAGGAAACAATCTGATCTTAAGGGCAATCGCAGGCGCACAAGATACAAACTACGCAACATTTCTAACCACTGCACCGACATTGCCAACATTTTTATAAGGAGTAGCACATGGAAAAAACACTTAATCTAGGTGATAAAGACTATCGCCTGCATTCATCACTATTTACAATTATTGATTACCGTAATGTATTTTCAACTGAACTATTTAGTGATATTAAAAAGCTAGAAAAGACGGGTAAAAAAGAAGAAGATTTATCGACAGTGATTGATACGATCTTTAGAATCATCTATGTGCTTCATCGACCTTTTAGCAAGCAATCATATAATGACTTTTTAATGTCACTTGATTTTGGTTTATTAAGTAACCAGGATGAGTTACAAAATCTAACGAATACGATAGGTGAAATGCTCGGGACATTTCAGAAAAGCACACCCCAACCCAGCAAATCAAAGTAGTGCAGAAGAAAAAGATATTACCGCTAACATCATCTTCAATCTTGCGCACTTAGGATTATCGATTGAAGATACCAAGTCATTTGATCTAGAAACATACTTTTCAATCGTAGAACTAGAGAAAAATGTGATTAGTGGACCTAAATCCAGTAAAAGAGCAAGACAACATGATATCGATAACTTTCTCATATAGTATGTTATAATAGCAGTAAGAGGTGACTATTATGTTTAGACTAAAAGAGGTAAAATATAAAGACATTTTAAACATCGATGATTTAACCATTAAACAAGGGAAAATCACATGTATTGTTGGGGAGAGTGGCGCGGGTAAGTCTACCCTTTTAAAACTGCTAAATAAAATGATTTCACCTGATGAAGGTGAGATTGTGTATAAAGATAAAAAGTTAAAAGATTATGATGCGGTTGCATTAAGAAAAAGCGTTATTTACTTATCACAAAAACCTTATATCTATAAAAAAACAATTAAGGATAATTTAATGAAAGCAGCTTCTTTTCATCGCTTGAATGTTACTGATGAAACGATGGAAAAGATGCTTAAACAAGTGAAATTAACCCAATCTTTAGGCCATGATGCAAGCAAACTATCAGGTGGAGAAGCGCAACGTCTTGCGCTTGCAAGAGTGATGTTGCTTAAAGGTGAGGTTTATATAATGGATGAACCATCAAGTGCATTAGATGATGAAACTGAAGATTTAGTGATTTCAATGGTTGTTGATTTTGTTAAAAAAAACCAGTTGAGTTTGGTGATGATTACACACTCTAAAGCGGTTGCTAAAAAATATGGTGATATTTTGATTGAAATTGCCAAGGGTGAAGTGAAAGGGGTTGAGTCGCTTGAATAATGATACAATCATTCAGCTTAGTGTTTGGCAAGTTTTATTTGGCTATGTCTTTGTTGTTTTTATTTTATGGATTTTAAATAGGCGTGGCATTAAAAGAGAAAAAACGTTGATACTTGCAACCCTTAGAATGACGGTGCAGCTTGTTGTAATGGGCCTTCTTTTAACAGCAATCTTTGATAACCCATCGCCCTTTGTGACATTTGGTGTTGTTTTATTAATGGTAGGGTTCAGTGTTTTAACAGTGTTTAGAAAGTTTAAGGATGATCTAACCCCATCTTTAAAAAAAGTTATTATGCTTAGTTTACCCACTGGTGGACTCATTGCGTTATTTTATTTTGTGTTTATTGTTGTACAAATTGAGCCGTATTATAACCCTCAATACCTTATTCCAATAACTGGGATGATTATTGGTAATAGCATGACAGGAATCACACTTGGTATTCATACGTTACTCAATAAATTTACGGATCAAAAAGATGAAGTGATTGAGTCGTTAGTATTAGGTGCAACACCAAAAGAAGCAAGCCATGATATCATTAATCAAGCATTCGATTCAGCTATCATGCCGACCCTTAATAATATGCTGGGGATGGGGATCATTTTCTTGCCTGGTATGATGACTGGACAGATTTTATCTGGTGTTGTACCAACGACTGCTATCATGTATCAAATTGGGGTTATGCTTGGAATCTTAGGTGGTGTATCATTAAGCACTTATATATTTTTAATTTTTGGATATAAAACATTTTTTAATCAGGATTCACAATTAATTGATGGATAATAGGTGACTATTATGCAAAAAACAAAACCATGTCCAAAATGTAATGTGAATGGCGAACTGGTAAGTAATGTTACAGTTAAAAGCTTAACTAGCATAGAATCCATTGAGGTTAATCAAGATTATTATTTATGCTTAAACCCAACATGTGATGTTGCTTATTTTTCTGGTGAAGAAAATATGATAATGCAAACTGATGTTAAAGTTCCGATTTGGTACAAGGAAGATGCTGATCCAAAATATATTTGCTATTGTAGTAAAGTAGAAAAAGCTGAAATTGTTGATGCGATAGTGAATAAAGAGTGTGATACAGTAGGAAAGGTTGTAAAAAATACAAACGCGATGAAAAACAGTGATTGTGTTCACAAAAGTCCTACTGGTAAATGTTGTAGTAGACAAATAAACGATTTAATAAATGATTATAATAATTAAAATGTTCTTTATAATAACACGTCAAATCTGATGTGTTTTTTTATGCATTGGAGGTGGAAACATCGCAGAAACAGTAAAAGGACTCAATATCAAACTTAGCCTTGATGGTAGAGATTTAGAAAATGAGCTTAAAGATATTAAAAAGGATCTTAAAGAACAAAATAAAGATTTAAAAGCTATTAATGCTAATCTAAGATATGATAGTTCTAATCTTGATTTATGGAAATCAAAACAAGATAAATTAAATAGTATTTTACAAACAACAAAGAAAAGATTAGATACACAAAATCTAGAACTTGAAAAAGCCAAAAAAGCAGTTCAGATTGGTGACATGAGTCAAGATGAGTTTAATAAGCTCAAACGTAATGTCCAATATACAGAAGCTGAACTCGGAAAACTGAATGGCCAACTAAGTAATACAAACAATAAAATTAAAGAATTAAGTAACGCCAAGTTTGATAAGATTGGAAAACTTGGTTCTACACTGACAAAATCTGTAACAGTTCCTATCTTAGGAGCCGTTTCTGCATTAACAGCGTTTTCGATTAAGACTGCTTATACTGCAGATGAGATTGGTGATACTGCAGAGAAGATTGGTTTATCAGCTGAAGCATTTCAAGAGTGGAATCATACCGCAACTATATTAGGGGTTTCCACAGAAAGAATGGAACGAGCGTTTGTTAAGGTTAATGGTATCTTAGGTGATATTGCGACTGGCAATGGTGATAAGTTTGCGGATAGTCTAGGCTTAATTGGACTAACTGTTGATGATTTAAAAGGTAAAAATGCGGATGAAGCATTCTTACTGATTAGAGATGCTTTAAGTAAAGTGGAAGATGAAGCAGTAAGACTAGGTGTGGCCAATGATTTATTAAGTGAAAGAGTCGCAGCTGATATTATTCCGGTTTTATCTAAAGAAGCAGAAGTTATAAATGACTTAAGACAAGAAGCAAGAGAACTTGGTATTGTGACAAATGAACAAGCTGCACAAGCTGGTGAGTTTACAGATGCCCTAGATAGAACCAAACAAGCCTTATCTAGTCTTGCAGTTGATATTGCTAGTACACTTATGCCTGTGATTCAAAACTTAATCATCAAAGTCAGAGATGAAATGATACCTGTCGTTAAAGACTGGATTGCAAAATGGAATAGTCTAGATTCAGATACAAAGAAAATGATCGCAACCCTTATAGGATTAGTTGCGGCTATTGGTCCAGTACTCGGGGTTGTTGGTAAGGTTGGACCACTCTTAAATATTGTGGCTATGACGCTTAAAGGTGTGGGTGCTGCTGGGCTTTTTGCAGGTGCAGGTATAAACTTTGCCACCCTTGGTATAGGCGCGCTCATCGCCATTTTAGCCCTTGCTTTATTTCAAAGTGAAGAGTTTAGAGCACTTCTTGATAGACTCATGGAAACATTTATGTTGTTGCTACCTCCGATCATGATGATCGTTGATGCACTCCTTACTGCACTAGAGCCTATTCTTGATGTGATTATTGATTTAGTTGTGATGCTTGTTGATTTATTAGTACCTATCTTAGATGTTTTACTCATGCCACTGATTATGCAAGTGACAATGTTTGCTGAGATATTAGAAGCACTGGCACCTTTGATTACTACTTTAGGTCAAGTCTTACAAGCCATATTAGTTCCAGCAATCAAAGTTTTAAAGACAGTTCTAGATCCAATTTTAAAAGTTGTGCAAAAGATCATCGAATTTATTCAGAAAATATTTGAATGGATTGGAGATTTGCCATCAAAAATAGGAGACTTTGGTGGAAAGATAAAGAATGTATTCGGAAGTGTAACCGATGGTATCAGCAACATTGCCTCTAAAGTTACGAATGGCGTTAGTGATTTTGCAGGAAAAGCTGCAGATAAAGTTGGTGGATTTTTCGGTAAGATTGGTGGATTTTTTAGTGACACATTTAATCTAAAAGGATCAAGCACAGTCAACAACTCCAGTTCGAATTCGTCAACAAGCAACACAAACAATATCACAATCAATACGACATCTTCGACATTCGATATAGACTCCATCAATAGAGCTTTAGGAGGTAATGTGATTTGATTAGGCAATTTTATATAGAAAACAAATATGGTGACACTTACTACTTTAACTATAAAAATCAAACACACATCTCTCAAGTAAGTGGATTAGGGTTTGCTCTCGATTCCAAGTATTTAGAATATCATAACCTTTTTTCAAGGTCAGAATATAAGATTCCACTTTCAGAAATAACGACAACACTTGTATTCTTAAAAGGTTATATAGGATATAAAGCCTTTGTTGATTTCATTAGTAAAAGTGGTGACGACCTAAAGTTATATTATCAAACAGATGCATTTAAGGCATATTGTTTTGTTGATGTAGCAAGCCTAACGAAAGCAGAACTCATTTCGGGCACATTACAAAGTACTATTGTTTTCAAAAAGTTATCACTATGGCTAAGAGAAAAGACTTATGAAATCATAGCAAATGGAACTGCAACCGGCAAAGTATATCCTTATATTTATCCATATCACTATTCAAGTTCATATGAGGGAAAAACATTTATCATTAATGATGGATTGGATGATGCACCTGTCGTCATAGAAATGCTTGGAGATGTAATTGATCCTGAAGTTATAGTCAAGAAGAGCGGAGAGATTGTGGCAACTCTAAGGTTATACATAACTGCTGATAATGCTTCTATTGTAGTAAACGCTATTCCAAGTAAACAGTTAATGACAAAAGAAGAATCAGGTATTGTTACAGACATATATGGATTACAAGATTTTGAAACGGATAATTTTATCTTTCTGGGTCATGGTAATTACGAGTTTGAGTTTAAACCAGGCGTTGCAACTGAAACGATATGTAAAGTAACTGTGCTTGAAGGATATTTAGGGATTTAATATGAAACTATTGTTCTTAGATCGAAGTACTTTGCAGTATAAAGATAATGCATATGTCAGTAAGCAATATGAGATCATTTTAGACATGGTTTTAATTAAGCGATCAACGTTTCAAGTGAACAAGACAGAGATTAACTGTGAAATCGGGGATATTGTCATCCTGAAACATGACACATTCTCATATATAGGTATTCTTGAAAGTATTGAACGATTAGATGATTATACAACGAGTATTAAATCTCTCGATTTTAGGGAGATTTTTAATTTGGATATCATTGCACCAAGTTTTAGTGGTGATTTAGCGGATTATTTATATCAAATCATTTCGAGCTATTTCAAGAATAATTCAGACACAAGACAAAATTTGTCATATTTAAATATCAGTAAAGAAACAAGTGCATCCGGAAGTTTGAATTTTGAAACAGACAACATCATTAATATGTCAAAGATATTTGAACTCGTATCTAAGGGATATGGTATTAGTTTTAAAACAGAAGTCATCTACATTAGAGGAAGAATTACGGGTATTAAATTTAGAATTGTTGGTGTCAATCAAGGGACGACCATCAAAAGTGATTTTTCATCAATCATGCAGATAGAAACCAATGATTCAACAAGTCAACTCGTTAATAAGGTCATTTTCTATCCGAGAAGTGAAAACCAAACCTATCTAAATGTTAGAACGTTTTATCTACTAACAACTGGAGATATCACAGAAGATAGCTCGTCTGATCTAAGATATACAAGTGTGATGTCAAAGAGCTATTTTTATACAGATAACGAATACTTATCTCTTGAAACAAAAGCAAGAAGTGAAATGGTCACGTCAAAACTAGATCACAACATTACTTTTATGATTGATATGAACAATAACATTTTTGTACCGTTCAAAAACATTAATTTAGGTGATTATGTATCGTTTATTCATAAAGGTAAAACCTATGATTCAGTTATAACTGGAATTGAATTTAGAGATTCAATGAAACATGCAACGATAACGTTAGGAGAATATAGAGTGAAACTCACAGAAAAAATACAACTGCTCAGTAAAAATACTGGCAGTACTTCGACAAGTAATATCACAATTACAAATTCAAATATTGATGGAGGTGAGTTCTGATGGGACTGCAAAAAATCACCTTTGAAGGTGGCAATGTTACAGCTAAGATTGATTCAGATTTGTATCATTTTCTTTTTTCAAGCGATGTTGGCATTTTAAAAGGTTTAAAGAGCGAATGTAGTTTTACTTTAGCAAACAACACCATTACATTTAGTGATGGTTATGCATCAATATTTGGACGTTTGGTATACATCGAAAACCAAACAATGATCGGTGTTACACCAGACTCTAGTAAAAGTGGCTATGTAGTCTTGGGTGTAAACTCAGCAGATGATAGCGTAAGCTTATACTTAAAAGAGCAGGTTGGAGGGTATCCTTCATTAACAACAACCAATTTATTAACTACTGATGGTCTTTATGAGTTGGTACTATGTGCATATACAAAAACGACATCATCGGTGACTTTAACTAGTTATTCACGAAAGATGATTAGTAACGATAAAGGGCGAGTCGATACATTAGATGATGAAATATTTAACCACTACTTACCAATCAGGAAACAATTAACGCTAGTCTCAGCTGGAACTTATCGTTTCTCAGGAACTAATTCAACTGAACTAAGCCAAGCAATCTTATATGTTGTGATCAATGGATCTACAGTTGTTACGTTTCCAGGTGAGTTGCTATTCATTATCGTTGGGTCAAATACAGCAGTTTCATATCGATATGCTTCTAGTGATTACTCATTAAGTATCTCATATGAGAATGGGGTTGTGACATTAACTACAACAAACTCAACGCATAAAATCACAAGTTTATTTATGAAAAAATAGGAGGAATTTAAATGGCCACAATTCAAATTAAAAGAAGAACTACAGCAGGAACAGGTCCTCTTGTTGGGACAACAGGATCAGTAAAAGCTGGTGAACCACTAGTTGATTTTAGTGGTGAGCATCTATATATTGCAAAAGCAGATAAGGTTGCTAGTGTATCAGTTCCACTAGCAGAATCAGACTATTTAAAAATACCTGGAGTTGCTAAAGTAAACACTCAAATTGACACAAAAATTACTGCACTTGGATTAGGAACTGCAGCAACCAAAAATACTGGAACCGGAAATGGGAATGTACCTGTTCTCGATGCGAATGGCAAACTAGCAGACAGTGTTGTACCAAAGATTGCGATGACAAATACATTTGTAGTCGCAAGTCAAACTGCGATGCTTGGTTTGTCTACAGCTCAAGAAGGTGACGTTGCGGTTAGAACCGACTTAAACAAATCATTTATTCTTAAAGCATCACCTTATTCAACGCTAGCTAACTGGCAAGAGCTCTTAACACCAACAGATGCAGTCACAAGTGTTAATGGATCAACCGGAGCGGTATCAATTACCCTTGCAGGATTAGGTGGTGTAGCTGCATCAACATATAACACGCATGTCGCCAGTAATTTACATTTAACTGAAGATCAAAGAACAGTCTTAAGTAACGTTAAAAATGTATACATAAGTGATGCTGATGGAATTGCAGTTGCTGGAACAGAGGCTGATTATACCAATGGAGTAATTATCGATGGACTCATTTATACAGCGGTTGTCGACTCAAATTACACACCAACTAGAGTTTCCTATAAATTAGGTATTGATAAAACTAAGGTCCTTATGCCGACCTCAATCATAGATGGTGGGACTTATTAATGGCTATCATCAGAGTTAAAAGAGGTACTGCAAAACCAACAACTGCACAATTAAACTATTTAGGTGAACTTGCATTTGATTATAACGAGAATGCTTTATACGCTAGAACGCCTTCATCGGTTGTCAAAATTGGTGGAGAGATGGAACTTGTTTATAGTTATGAAGGCTATGCGTATACACATACTCTGAATTATTCATTTGATTCAAATTTCATCTATAAAATCCATATTGTTTCATCAACTTATGGTACATCAACAGATGTCTCAGATACTTATTTTTATTATCGAACTGCCGCATCATCAACTCTAACGGGTAGTTACTTAAATTATTATGCAAGTACAGAAAGTAGCGTCTATCAAACAAGAAGTTCAAAAAACACAACGGTTCAATATATCGAAGATAGTTATGAAACAGGACCAACTATCACAAGTGGTATATCGAAAATCATCTCTTTTGAATTATCCCCAATGTTTAGGTCATCACTCAGCGATATCGTGCAATGGGTTGCATACGGTAAAAGTGTAACAACTTTATCTGGTCAAGGTGACTCAACTATTAAGTCATGTGATTTTGTGCATACAGTAAATGGTAATCTTGGACAACTTTATATCAATACTGGATTAAATCTCGGTTCACCAGATACTTTATCAATTACGATTTACCGTGTGAAAAGAAAGTGAGGACAATATGGCAATTATTAAGGCTTTAGATACGAAGTTTGGCGTTCAAGCTTCATACCATAGAATATCAGCGTTTAGCATTAACTATAAAGATAAAAGGATCATACTTTGTGTATCAACTTATCTATCAAAAGAAGCAAGAATAAATCAAAGTGATCCTATTGAGGAGATTGACATCGAAATACCTCAATTAGATTATCCAACATTTTTGAATACAAATCCGATTGAACATGGATATCTTTGGTTAAAACAAAATGTGATTGGTTTTGATGATTCATTGGATGATTTAGAAGTGGTTGATCCAATACCTGAACACGTTGAGGAATCTCAAGATGAATGAAATATATAACATGATAAAAGAAGTGTTTCCAAACACAAAAATATTACTCATTTATTATGGGGGTTCTAAGGCTTATGGTTTAGATGATGAAAATAGCGATATTGATTTAACTGTTGTATTAGACGGTTTTAAAGGGATACTGCATTTATTTATTGGAAATTATGATCTTTTTGTTTTCTCGAAAGAAGATTTTATAAAAAGACAGCAATTTGACGATTCGATCATTGCTTACCACAGACAAGCAGCCGATAATATCATGGGCATAGATTCAAATGAATATTATCTTAGTCCTGAATTTTCTAATGAACTAAATGAACTTATTAAATCTGTTGATCGAAGTTTCATCTACCATTTTATTGATGCTGTTTTAGTCTATGCCATAAGTAAATTTGAAATCAATCCAACCTCAAAGACACATTACCATTTGTTTCGACTTAGGGGTATGCTCGATCACTATGATGAGACTGGACAGTTTAATTTAAAGGTTTCGGAACCTTGGTATAGTCTAATGCTTGAGTATAAGGCAAATTACAAAACTCATGATGCAACAAAGTATGTTGATAAAATTATAGAACAAATTGATTACTTGAGTAATTACAGAAAAGAGATGAAAAATCATGGACTGGGATAATCTATTAAGTCTATTTAGAATGGAAAACTTAATCTATTGGATCGTGACAATGGTTGTAGTGATATTAACCACGATTAAACAATTCAATAGGCAAGAAAAAAACAATAAGTCAAAGAATGATGAAATCATGGTTAACCTACAAAAAATAGAAAAGCAAAATGTGAAAATGATTAACTTGCTTGAACTTCATTCTCAAGATATAAAATCGCTTAAAAAAGATGTGAATGTGTTAGAACATCGTGTGTCAAGATTAGAAGATTCACAAGTTAATATCTATAAACATTTAGGAGGAAAAGAAAATGACAACACTTGAAATTTTATTACTAATAATTTCGCTGTTACTACTAGCTCTGTATGTGACATCAAAAATGGGTAAAAATCAATCTCTTAATGAGATAATCAAAGAGGTCAAACAAGATCTTAAAGAAACAGCTGAAAATGTATATGACTTGGTCAGCAAAGCAAAAGATGTTATCTTCGATGAAAGCATCCAAAAAACGATCAAAGAATTTATTATGATTGTAGAAGAAAAAAATCAGTTAGCTAAAACTAAAGGCGAGACATATCTTAATGGCGATGATAAAAAGTTAGCTGTTATTTCTCGTTTAAGTGAATGGGTAAGTAACATTACGGGATCTACAGAGAAAGCAGTTGAATTTGTCGAAACAAATCAATCTAAGATTGAAGCGATCATTAATGACTACGTATCATTCAGCAACAAGATGCAAGGAAAAGAAACCTTATCTGAAGCAGAAAAAATTATCAAAGAACAATTAAATAAATAATCACAGACCTCATGAACAGGAAATTATCCTCAACATGAGGTTTTTTTTATTTTTTACCGGCAAAACGGACCTTACCTCGCCATTTAACTAGTGAAGGAGGTTGATCTTATGAGTGATGATGTAAAAAATAGGATAAACGAGTTGAAAGAAAAAGGATATGGATACAAAAGAATTGCGAAAGAGTTATCCATGACTGCGAGTGCAGTAAGGTATACACTTGCAAAAATATCAGAAGAAGATTTACTTCTCGGCACATGCAAATATTGCGGAATCACCATGAAATCTGTCAAGGGAAAGAAGAAAAAAGTATTCTGTTCTGATCATTGCAGGTATCAGTTTTGGAATCAACATCGAAAAGAGAAAAAACACCATGAAACGATCTAATCTTGAAAAGTATCTTTTATCCATAACTCCCTTAAAAACAATGTTTGAAAAAGGCATCATGACAAAGCAAGATTATCAAAAAGCAGAGTCACATTTAGCAGATAAGTATTGTATCAAAAAAGGTAATCTATACCGACTTATTGACTTGACTATACCTTTAAAAAGAGTGATATATAGTGTGTCGGAAGAGGAGGTAAATCATGACAAAGAAAACAGTAACAAAAGTAAACGCGTTACCCAAGTTAGCGAGTAAGATGAGGGTTGCAGCCTACGCTAGAGTTTCAAGTGGTAAAGATGCTATGCTTCACTCGCTTTCTGCTCAAGTTAACCATTATAAGAAACTGATCCATGATAATAGTGAGTGGTCATTTGCTGGTGTATATGCAGATGAAGCGTTAACTGGTACTAAAGATTCACGATTGGAGTTTCAAAATTTACTTGAGGATAGTAGAGCGGGGAAGATAGATATGATCATCACCAAATCGATATCAAGATTTGCTCGAAACACAGTCATTTTATTAGAAACCGTTAGAGAATTGAAGTCATTAGGTATTGATGTGTTCTTTGAGGAACAGAACGTGCATACCTTGAGCGGTGAAGGTGAAATGATTCTAACGTTCCTTGCGACATTTGCTCAAGAGGAATCCAGAAGCACATCGGAGAACATGAAATGGAGAATCAAGAAAGACTTTGAGCAAGGTATTCTATGGGGCGGCAAACCATGTTTAGGATATGCACTTGAAGACAAACGTTTCATCGTAATACCAGATGAAGCTAAGATCGTACAACAGATTTATCAATTATACATTGCTGGATATGGTGCCGATACAATCGGCAAAATCCTTGATGAACGAGGTATCATTCCGAAGAATTCAGCAAAATGGAATAGATCAAGCATCATGACCATATTATCCAACTATAACTACACAGGCGATCTGATACTTCAAAAGACATTTAGAGAGAATCACTTATCTAAAAGAAAAATCATCAATTCAGGTGAGCTTGACCAGTATGCAGTTAAAAAGAATCATGAGGCGATTATTAGCAAGGATCTATTTGATAAAGTTCAAGAAATAAGAAAACAACGAGCTGAAAGAATCAAACCAAGAATAAATAAAAAACCTCAAGCTTTCAAGGGCATGATAAAGTGTGGGATTTGTGGTAAAGCATATACTCATAAAACCACACCACATAACGAAATATGGAAATGTTCACTTTCAGTAACGAAAGGAATAGAAGCTTGCCCATCTAAACAAGTACCAGACAGAGAAATTAAAAAAGCTGCTAAAACAATATTGAAAATTAGATCCTTTGATGAAGAAGTATTAAAATCAAAAGTTAAGCAGGTACTCGTGATGCCCGAAAACAAACTTATTTTTCAATTTAAAGATGAAACAAGTGTTGAACAGTCTTGGAACAAAAGCTCAAGAAGTGAAGCTTGGACGCCTGAAATGAGGGAGAAGGCAAAACAAAGAGCATTGAAACAACATCAGGGAGGTGTTCATCATGGCTAAGGTTACTGTCATTCCATCTACGATTCACCCATTAACACAAATGCCACTTAATCAAATGGCAGTTAAGAAAGTCGCAGCCTATGCAAGAGTTTCTACCAACTCAGACGAACAATATACTAGCTATGAAGCTCAAGTCACCTATTACAAGAAGTTTATAGAAGATAAGCCAGATTGGGAGTATATAAACGTTTATGCAGATGAAGGTATCTCTGGGACTAATACAAAAAGACGTGTAGGCTTTAATAAAATGATCGCAGACGCATTAAATGGAAAGATAAATCTAATCATTACTAAGTCCATATCAAGATTCGCAAGAAATACATTAGACACCATATCTTATGTTAGAAAACTAAAAGATAACGGTGTTGAGGTGTTCTTCGAAAAAGAAAATCTCTGGACGCTAGATCCCAAAAGTGAACTCATATTAACGATCATGGCATCAATCGCTCAAGAAGAATCACGTTCAATCAGTCAAAACGTGACATGGGGTAAGAGAGTCGGCTTTCAACAGGGTAAAGTTTCATTTGCTTATAAATCGTTTCTAGGCTATAAGAAAGAAGATGAAAAGATTGTGATTGATGAAGATCAAGCAGAGATTGTCAAAATGATTTATAAGATGTTTTTGGTTGAAGGAAAGACTGCAACAGGCATAGCAAACTATTTGAAATCAAAGCAAGTAAAAACCCCCACTGGTAAAACGAATTGGACCAAAAATAATGTGAATTCAATTCTTACCAATGAGAAGTATAAAGGTGATGCACTCCTTCAAAAGACTTATACTGAAAACTATCTTGATCATAAAATGGTTAAGAATAACGGACAAATTCCTCAGTACTATGTTGAAAATAGTCATCCAGCGATCATTGACAGAGATATGTGGGAACAGGTTCAAATTGAACTTAAACGAAGAGAAAGAATTGGTGCTAAATACTCATCATCTGATGTATTTGCATCAAAACTGATATGTGAGGACTGTGGAGGATTCTATGGCAAAAAGAAATGGCATTCCAATAGCAAATACTCAAGATTTGTATATCAATGCAATAATAAGTTTCATAAACATAAAGAAAAGTGTCTAACACCTAATCTTAAAGAAGAGGATATTAAACTCAAGTTCCTCAAGGCTTATAATCTCGTTATGGAAGATAAGAGAAGGATCATTCAAGACTCAGAAGAAATCATCGAATTACTGACTGATATGACAAAGATTGATGATGAAATCAGAGATTTAGATGATGAACTATTCATAACTTCAGAGTTGGTAAGCAAGCTGGTAAATGAAAACTCTAAAACAAGTGATAGCATAGAAAATTACAACAAGAAGTATGAAGAGTTATCAAATCGTTACGATAAGTTGCAAGCCAAACGAGAAGAACTTCTTAAACAAAGAAATGACAGACAAGGACAAGCACTTAAAATGCAAGCTTTTATTGCAAGCCTATCTAAATCAGAAGATGAACTTAGCGACTGGAATGAGAGAATTTGGATGCTCTTAGTAGATGGGGCAACGGTACATAGAGATTCAAGTATCACTTTTATGTTTCACAACGGAGTTGAATCAAAAATAAGATAAAAAGAGAGCTAACATAGTATCTGGAGGTTTGATTTTATTTTTATGAAAAAAATCTTATTGTGAAAACTTGTATTTTCATGTTACAAACGTTAAAAGTGTTGCAAATGTAACATGTGAATGATATAATGCTAATAGAAACTTTACTTACTACAGTAGAGTTTCTGAAGATAAGATTATAATAGGAGAATTTAAAAATGATAGAAGTGAAAAATCTAACAAAAGATTTTGGATTTAATAGAGGTGTTTTTGATATATCATTTGAAGTTAAAAAAGGCGAAGTATATGGTTTTCTTGGACCAAATGGAGCTGGGAAGACAACCACTATAAGAATGCTCATGGGTTTTTCTCAACCCGGCAAGGGTATTGCAACAATCAATAATCACGATTGCTGGAAGAATTACTATGATATTTTAGATGAAGTTGGATATATTCCTGGAGAAGTTGCTTTGCCTGAGGGATTGAGTGGATTAGAGTTCATAGAAATGATGAAAAAAATGAAACATGCAGATGATTCTCGAATCAGTTATTTACTTGATATGTTTGAATTAAACCCGGATCAAAGTATGAGGAAAATGTCGATTGGCGACAAACGTAAATTAGCCATTGTTTCAGCGTTTATGTCAGATCCTAACATTTTAATCCTGGATGAGCCCACAAGTGGGTTGGATCCAATCATGCAGAATAAGTTTATAGAATTAATTAAGAGTGAAAAACAAAGAGGGAAAACAATTTTACTATCAACGCATATATTTGAAGAAGTTGACGCATGTTGTGATCGATTATCAATTATCAAAGATGGAAAAATCATTTCAACGATTGATACTGATACGATAAGAAATAACGAAAACAAGGTTTATAAAATTGAATTTTTGCAAGATGAAGATTTTAATCAATTTATGAAATCAAATAGGAATATAGTTTACAGTAATAAAACCAAAAGAAAAGTAAGGGTTGCAATTAATGACAAAGAAATAAATCGGTTAATCAAGACTATTTCGGCATATCAAATTAAATATTTCTCTGAATCACAATTTACCCTGGAAGACTATTTTCTAAAATACTATAAAGATAGAGAGGGTGAACAATCATTATGAGTATCATTGAAATTCAGAATTTGACGAAAGATTATGGATTATCGAGAGGTATTTTTAACATTAATCTTGAAGTAAAACAAGGTGAAATATTTGGCTTTGTTGGGACAAATGGGAGTGGAAAAACAACAACAATCAGAAACTTGATGGGTTTTATCAGGCCCAATGCTGGAAGTGTATATATTTTAGACCAAGAAGTGAACTACAACACAACACAAATTATGAAACATATAGGCTATGTTCCTGGAGAGATATCATTCCCTGATATTGGTGATGGTGATGCATTTATAAAAAGTCAGGCTGAAATGATTGGGTTAAAAAATTTGGATTATGCCAATTATTTGATCAAGAAATTCGGATTAGACACAACAGCAAACTTAAAGCATATGAGTAAGGGTATGAAACAAAAAACGGCCATTGTATCTGCGTTTATGGCTAAACCGGATATTTTAATTCTTGATGAACCGTCTACAGGGCTTGACCCTCTAATGAGAGATATATTTGTTGATGTGTTAATTGAGGCAAAACAAAGAGGAGCGACCATATTTATGAGTAGTCACGTATTCGAAGAGGTAGAAAAAACATGTGATCGTGTAGCACTTTTACAAAATGGTAGAATTGTTGATGTCGTTGACATGAAAAAGATCCGCCACAACGAGTTAAAGACATATAAAATAGGATTTGAAAATGAAATAGATTATCAAAAATACATGAATGAGAATATCTATTTGACTTCTAAAAATGATAAATATTTACAAACAACAGTTGACATTAAAGATGAACAAATTAACAAATTTATGGAAGAATTATCTCAATATAAAGTGAAATATATCAAAGAGGTCAAATACACGCTAAAAAAATATTTTTTGAAAAAAATAAGTGAGGATAACAAAAATGATTAGTATACCATTATTAAAACAAACAGTAAAATCAAATTGGGGTCTTTGGCTAGCCACAACGCTTACTTTAATCTTGCTTTACATTGTTATTAAATTTGCTATGGGAATGATAACCGTTTCAGGTGACACTGATCCAAATGTATTAATTCCATATATAATGGCTTTAGAATCTGCGGGGTTGACACTAGATGGACTTTTTGTTGCGATTGGAATCAATCCAGATATTTTAACTGGATTTGCATCAATGGATTCAAATGTTTTGATTAGTTTTATTTTTTATCCAGTTGTATCGGTGTTGATGCCTCTAGTATATACAGTTATTGTTGGAAATAAATTGTTTGCAAATCAAATTGATAGAGGATCTATGGCGTTTGTTTTATCCACTTCGATTAAAAGATCAAAGATAGCTTTGACACAAATGTTCTTTTTGGTTATGTCATTGGTACTAATGTTTTTCTTTACTGCAGTTGTTGATGTTATATTAGCATTAACCATTGAAAATTCTTTAGCCATTAATCAAGTTTTATTACTCAATGTGGGCTTATTATTATTCTCGGTTGCGATGGGGGCTATCACGTTTATGTTTTCTGCAATATTCAACTATACCAAACATTCCATATCTTTAGGAGGCGGAGTAGCTTTAATTTTCTTTATCTCAAAAATATTGGGGTTGTTTGGTTCTGATTTGTTCATGAATATGGGAATTGGAATTGAACCGATGGGGTATTTTAATAATATCACGATGATAACACTGTTTAACACGCAATCAATTCTTGATGGATCAACATCTTATTTGATACAATTTGCAATATTGCTAATTATTTCAATAACCTGTTTCACAGTTGGTTCTATTTGGTTCACAAAGAAAGATATTCCAGTTTAATTTTCTCTTGATTACTAGATTACATAAAAGAAGAAGGTAAAAAATGAAAAAAATAGTTATTTTTGATTTAGATGGAACATTGAGTAATAACGTAAATCAATCTGAAATTATATACCAACGAATTTCTGAACGCTATAATATGAAGAAACTATCAAAAGAAGAGATTCGCGAACTCAAAACAAACCCAGGATTAAAAAGATTGTTTGAGCTGGGAATTCCAATTCATAAGCTACCTAAAATGTACAAGGAATCACGTGAAATAGCTTCTGACTTTGTCGATGAATGCAGCCTAATTCCTGGCATGAAGGAACTTTTAATTAATCTAAATGATAAAAAAATCAAATTAGCAATCGTTTCTTCAAATAGCGTTTCAAATATCAATAAAATTCTGGCTAATAATGAGATCAGCATATTTTCCTTCATAGAGGGGAAAGCTAAAATGAAAGGTAAAAAACGCAAGATAAAGAAGTTGTTAAAGAAGAGTGGGTATAAAACAAATGACGCCATCTACATCGGTGATGAAGTCCGCGATGTGTTAGCTTGTCAATCCATCCCCTTAGAAGTAGCAGCAGTAACATGGGGATTCGAAACAAAAACGAAATTAGAAGAATCAAATCCAAATTATATTGTAGAATCTATAGATGAACTTTCTCAGTTGCTTTTGAATTAATGTCTAAAGTTGCAAAAATAAAATAAAGATGATATTAGAAAGGTTGATAAAGTATGGAAAAAAGAATCGTAATTGATACATCAACTGGAGGATTAGATTATTATCCAGTTGAACATGGAATTGAAATATTACGCATCAAAATTTATATTGATGGGGAAGAGTATGAAGATGGTTCGACACTTAAAGCTGATCAATTCTACGATATGTTAAAAAACGATAAAGATTTATTGCCTAAGACTAGTCAACCATCTGTTGGCGAAGTGATGGCATTATTTCAAAAATACTTAGATGAGGGTGTTGAAGAAATCTTTGTGGTTACGATTTCAGCAAAGATGAGCGGAACATACAATTCCTGCATCATGGCAGCTCAAGAATTTGAAGATAAGTTAAAAATTAAGGTGTTTGACACAAAGACAGTTTGTTTTTCAGAAGGTATTTTTGCTTTGGAAGCAAAAAGAATGATTGATGAGGGATTTTCACTTGAAGCAGTTGAAAACAGGCTCAATAATATGATACGCACCAACACAATCTATTTTGCTGTAAACTCTTTGAGCTATCTCGTTAAAAATGGTCGTTTGAGCAATGCGAAGGGATATATTGGCAAGCTCTTAGACATCAAGCCTGTTCTGCAAGTAAAAGAATCTGGAGAAATCGTTTCAATTGGAAATAGACGAACAATTAAGTCGGTTCTGTTATCAATAACAACATTGGTAAAGGAGTATGTGAATAATCAGCCTTATCAAGCCTATTTAATTTATACAGGAAATCCTAATTTGAAACAGTATTTTGTGAGCATTATTAAAGATAATCTAGGATTAGAAAATTTATATGAGTCACCATCTACTCCAGTTGTAGGTGCACATGTAGGTCCAGATGTAATTGGAATTGGTATTTTTCTTAATGACGATGAGAATTTAAATATAAATGGGAGAAACGTATGAAAGAAAATATTCAAGTCACTAGAAGCAAAGAATGGATATATAATGCATTGATATACTTGCTAAAAAAAAATACATTCAGAAAGATTTCAATCGAAGATATTACAAAAAGAGCTGGCGTCGCAAGACCAACATTTTATCGTAACTTCGGTTCAAAAGAAGATATTTTGATTGATCAAGGACGAAAGATATATGAGAGATTGATGACTGATCTAGAAACAGGCATGAATGAAGGTAACGTTACTTATAATTCAATTAATAAAATAGTCAGAGTTTTCGATGAGTACTCTGAGTTATTCGAAGTGCTCATAAAGAACAATTTGGAATTTCTTATCTTTCAATCTTTTGAAGTCGAGATTTCTCATTTGCTAAAAAAAGTATTTGGTATTGACAAAGAGGATAAATATAAAGCTAAATTTTTTGAAGGTGCACTTTTTTCCATCGTGGTTGAATGGATTAAAAACTCAAAGGCAGAATCAGTTGAGGTGATGACTGAAATCATATATAATCTCGTCACATTCAATAAATAGTTCATAGAATTAAATCATGTGATAAGTTTTGAAAATGTTATATGGGATTGAATCACTGAAAAAAAGCGCGATCTTGGCTTACCCAAATTATATCGTTCATACATGATCAACAATATCATCATTCTCGATTAGTGTAGCAAATACATTGTTACAACTACCAGTTTCATAGAGACATTGATGTGAATTTAGGAGTATTCTAATTTAACTACTTGTCATAATAATCTTATACATATTTAGAGTACTTCGTAGACATATAATAAAAAAATTCGTAGGATGGTAAATCCGAGGTTTCTGAAAGGATATTATTATGAAAAAAATTGGAATTTGTTTATCGGGAGGCGGCGCAAGAGGTGCATATCAAATTGGAGCTCTTAAAGCGCTAGAAGAATTAGGTATATTGCAAAAAGCGAGTGCATTTTCTGGAACTTCAATTGGAGCGGTCAATGTTATTTTTATTGCAACAGGTGCAATGGATGTTGCTAAAGAGATATGGTTTAATGTTCCAGAAAACCCTTTAGGTGATAATCCATCAATTGTTAAGACGCTAAGAGATCAAAAGCTAAAGGTAATTGACAGTGGATTGTTTTCAATTAAGAAATTGAATCAATTATTAGATGAAAATATTGATTTTGAATTGTTAAAAAATCAGGATGTTTTCATTGCAATAGCAGACACCGGAGACTCTGACAAAGGAATAATTGATTTATTAAAATCTACTTTTTCTCATTATATTCAAAAAGATTCTCAAGTCCAATATATTCCACTTAAAGAATTAAATAAGGATTTACAAATTGATACGGTGGTTGCGTCCTGTTCAATTCCGATTGTTTTCCCTCCGGTAGTAATAAATAGCAGAAAGTATCGTGATGGAGGGTATTTTGATAACACACCCATTAAACCATTAATTGATTTTGGTTGCGACGAGATTATATGTATTACAATTTCAATGCTGTCATCAATACGATCTATAAAACAGAAATACAAAAACGTTAAGATTCATGAAATTAAAGCTACTAGAAGATTAGGGAAAGTACTTGATTTTTCATCAGAGCATTCAAAAAGAATTTATGAGTATGGATATGATGATGTAATGCACTATTTTAGAGATGGAAAATCTTGAATTACATCTTAATATGTGGTTTTAATTTACTCTTAAAAACCATTCAAAATGACAACTTTAAACATGTAAAAGAAGGTGAATAAAGGTGAATATGGAAAAAAGATTAGTGATTGGTATTTTTACAGATGTGTTTTTCCGATGATTGATGGGGTCGTTAATGTGGTAGACAATTATGCAAGAAAAATGTCTACGACTGCTGAAGTTTATGTTTTTGCACCAGACTACGGGAAAATAGAAAATATTGATGAATTCCCATATAAAATTATAAGAACAAAGTCGATTAAAATTCCTAAATTAGATTATCGGATATCGTTTCCTGTTTTTGATGCGTTTTTCGAAAAGAATATTAAACGCATAAGATTTGATATCATTCATGTTCATAGTCCATTTGCTGTAGGTAATTATGGAATTCATTATGCTAAGAAGAATAATATTCCACTCATTGCAACATTGCATAGCCAATATAAAAAAGATTTCATAGAACATAGTAAAAACAAATTTATCAGTGACATTGCAATAAGTGAGTTGATGAGAAGATTAAACAAATGTGATCGACTCATAGCGGTAAATGAAGAAGTTGCAAAAGTGTTTCATGAATACGGTGCAAACAGAATGCCTGTTGTCATCCGTAATGCAACAGATTTATTACCTTTAGAAGACGAAACATTGACTAATAATTTGAGAGAAAAATATCAAATTCAATATGAACAAAAAGTTCTTTTATATGTTGGTCGTTTAGATAAAATCAAAAATATTGATTTCTTAATTGATTCTTTGATTATTCTTAAGAAAAAAGAGTTCAAATTCAAAATGATTTTTATTGGATCGGGACCATATGAAGTATTTATGAAGAAAAAAATTAGTGCAAACAATCTGCATGATGACACAATATTTACAGGACGAATTATAAATAGACTGGAATTGTCTGCATACTACAAATTGTCCGATCTTTTCTTATTTCCGTCACTATATGATACTTCATCTCTTGTTCAAGTTGAAGCTGCTAGCCAACATACACCCACTTTGTTTCTTGAAAAAGCGATCACAGCAAGTACGATTAATGATGGTGTCAACGGATATATTTCGAACGATTCACCTTTCACGTATGCTGAAACGATAATTGATATTTTTAATGATACAAATAGATATGAACAAATATGTGATAATGCATTTAAAGATCTATACTTGACTTGGGATTTAATAGTCTCTGAGCTGAAAGTGCACTATCAAGATTTGATTGAAAATAATCCAGAATAGGTTTTGAGTGGCAAAGTTAAAATGTTATGGTACAACTTCATCATTTTTACTACTGAAAGCATTTAATCTTACGCGTTTCATTCATCAAAGTAGTTCATTTTATGTACATGATTCATACTTAATAACACCTAATTCTAAACCCAATTTAATAAAAATATGCCATCAGAAAACCTTTATAGGAGTAGATTATATTAAGATATTATTAGACATAATGTGTTACATGTGTTTATTAACATCTATTTGTTTGCGTAAAGATTAAGCAAATTAATTTACCTAATCTTGATTTTCTATATCAACTGAAATAAATATTATCCATGCAAGGATGTTTAAGGGTATATATGAATAAAATCTCCGAGAAGTCCATACAACTCAAACAGAAAAACAAAACATTAATATATCACACACAGGAACTGGAAGAATTAATTCCATTTATATGCGTCCTATGAGTTTATATGAAAGTGGAGAATCTAAAGGTACTGTATCATTATTTGATTTATTTGAAGGCAAAAAAATTAATGTGACAAAATCTCAAACAAGTATCAACGATATAGCACACTACATTTGCCGAGGTGGATGGCCAGGTATTTTAGAATTGCCATTAAAAGAACAACTTGCTGTACCAAAAGATTTGCTTGAAAGTATTATATCAAAAGATGTAGATGAAGTAGATGGTACAAAGAAAGATAAAGAAAAAATAAGAAAGCTGATACGTAGTTATGCAAGAAATATTTCGACATTAGCGACCAGTAAAACGATTTATAAAGATCAAGAAAACGAAGGAATTTCCATTGATTACAAGACTTATGAATCTTATACTAATGCACTTCAAAGATTATATATTATAGAAAATATCAAAGCTTGGTCTCCGGCCATTAGAAGTGCTAGTACGATTAGAACATCAGATAAAAAGCAATTTGTCGATCCAAGTATTGCTGTAGCTGCTTTGGGTTTGTCAGTAGATAAATTAAAACAAGACTTTGAAACATTTGGATTCTTTTTTGAATCTATTTGTTCTAGAGATGTTAGAGTATATGCACAATCTTTGGATGGCGAAGTATATCATTACAATGATTCATCTGGATTAGAAGTGGATTTAGTTATTGAGTTGAGGGACGGCAGATGGGCTGGAATCGAAGTTAAATTAGGGGAAAACGAAGTTGAGAAAGCAGCATCAAATCTTCTAAAAATTGCCAACATCCATAAAACTAAGAAACCATCCTTTTTAATGATACTTACAAATACCGAACTTTGTTATCAAAGAACTGATGGTATTTATGTTATTCCTTTAGGGCTACTTAAACATTGATGTTTTTAAAATTTGATAGATGTTTGGATAATGTTTGTTTTGATTTCATATTAATGATTGTGAGGTTTAATTAAAATGAAGATTCAATACATTGATTTAGATGCAGATAATAAAACGAATTTTGATATACTCAAGAGTGATCAATCGATAAATCGATATATACATGTAGATGATATAAAAATATATGTTGATTACTTGCTTAAAACACCTAATGTTAAATACAAGTTTATTTTCCATAATGGTTTTTTAGTTGGAGCATTACATATCGAAACTGCTGATAATGTTGGAACTTTCTCTATAGAAATTTTAAGTAAATTTCAACAACAAGGTATTGGTTATCAAATACTAACTGATTTAAAACAAAATAAATTTGAACTAGATATAAATGCTTATATTGTGTATATAGAATCTGACAACGTAAATTCAATTAAATTATTTGAAAAGTCTGAATTTATTCTAGATGGTATTCAAGATAACTTGAGTAAATACGTATATATTATGAGATGATTGATATCAGACACGCTCAAAAATACTCAAATAAAGCCAACAACTTTTTTAATTTTTTTATAGGGGTGCGTAAATTTTGACAAGGGTGCGTAAAATCATAACAGGGGTGCGTAATTGTAT
>SWCA01008988.1_pt1 | contig 74800 bp, 77 predicted proteins | sample 4692961 | NCBI WGS metagenome assembly SWCA01 (sample SAMN10267275, study PRJNA491770) | bioreactor metagenome | isolation source: DHS bioreactor inoculated with | place: Japan: off Shimokita Peninsula | reverse complement strand
AAAAAAAACACTTAACATCTTTAATTTCTAAAATAAGAAGAGAAATTGGTCATAAGGATGTTGATATATGTATATTTGATATTATTTTTCATGAAGAGTCTGGAATTCTCCTAATTATTACTCCGGATCGTCCTGAAAAATCAGTGATAATTGGAAAAGGAGGGTGGGTGGTGGGACGGCTCCGTGAAGAGTTGGGAGTTAATTCCATCCATGTGGAAGCATATTCTGACTTTATCGTACCCCGGTACCGTATGGGCCTTGCTGTGGAAAAACTGGAGACAATAATAGAAAAATATCCTTCTCAATATAATAAACCCTTTGTGAATCTAAAAATCCTCCTGAATGCCCGTATTGAAAATCCCTATGATTTAGGGTCTGTTCTGAGAGACTTCAATGGTTTGGATCTCCATCAGGAAGGGGAACTGACTAATGGTGAATTTAAAACAGTGGTGGCATTATCGGGAGGGATTGATAGCAGTACATCCCTTATAATGGCCAAAATGTTAGGATTCAATCCCCTGGCAGTTACGGTTAATCCGGGGGACATCATACTTCCCAAATATTTCCGTGAAAGCGTGGAAAACCTCACTCAAAAACTAAAAGTTAAGCACCAGTACCTGGATGTGGACATGAAAGAGGTAATTGAGGGTTCCCTGGAAGGAAGATTCCACCCCTGTGGAAGGTGTTCTAAAACCATTGAAGAAACTGTTTTTCATTTCACCCGTGAGAATAATATTCCCTTTGTGATCTATGGAGATTTACTCTCTTCAGGCGCACAGTCCATCCACTTGGAAGAATATAGTTCTGACAGTATGGAAAAATGTATTTCAAGAGGATTAAATAATGATGAAGTAAATAGTTCCGTGAACAGTACTTTTTTATTTCAAGAAAACGGAAATATTTCAGGGGATAAAACTGGTTTAAGGAAAGTGAATTTTTTAAGTAAGGGAAATGTTTTAAAAATCAATCTACCTGCTTTGTTATCCCTTAAAAAAGGTGATGTGGAAAAAATAGCTGCTGATTGGGGGGTTAAAAAACGAGGAGGTTATGGTTGTCCACTCATTGGAGAAGTTCACAGAAAACATCCACATATGCGTCGTTTTTCTATTCAAAGAGTTCTAAGGGAAACTAGGGCGGGAGTACTAGAACCTGGTGAGGCTTTAGAACAGATGACTGGAATAATATAGTTATTTAATTAGTTCCAGTATACCGTATATTATCAGGAATAATCCGGCCAGATAACCCACTAGCTGGGGATAAATAAGCATCAAAACCCCTAATATAATTGCAATTATTGCGATTATTTCTTGAGTAGTATTTTCTTTCATACATCTATTTTTTGTAATAGAATGTATATAAATATTGTGAAGAGAGTTTAATTATTACAAAATGAGGTTAATCATGAAAAGGTCAGCAAAATTCTGCCCAAATTGTGGCTCAATGAATATAAAATGGGTTAATCCCCAGATGTGGTCTATCTGGAAGTGTTGGGACTGTGGATATCAGGGTGCGGTGGTTATTGAGGATGGAGAAATGGCTGAAGAGATCAGGGAAAAATTTCTAGAGGAAATCAAAAAGGAAGAAAAAGAATCTGATTCAGGGTAATGCTCAAGAAAAATTAGTAAGAGGAAATATTTTCATCAATAAATTCCCTCAAGTTACCGATCACTTTTTGGACCATGGAGGGTGCAGGTCCACCAATAACTTTTCTACTCCGGATGATTTCACGGGGATTTAATGCCTTCTTCACCACAGCATTATCTATTTGGAGTGTTTCACCAGTTAATTCCTGGGAGATTTCATCCAGGAAATGGGCATCGATCTCCTCAGCCTTCATACCCTTATCCAGGGCAACAGTCACTGCCCGCCCCACTATCTGGTGAGCGGTTCTAAAAGGCAATCCTACATCTCTAACCATAAGATCGGCCAGTTCAGTGGCTGCTGAAAAGTTAGCCCGTGCCAGTTCCTCACCACGTTCTCCCTTAAACTCTACTGATGAAAGCATACCCATGGTAATTCTCAGGGCTGAGCTTAAGGTATCGGTGGCCTTCCACAAGTGTGGGGTGACTTCCTGTAAGTCCCGGTTGTAACTCTGGGGTAGTGATTTAATTATGGTGAGAATGGTTACCAGTTCACCATTTAAAACAGCTGTTTTTCCACGTACAATCTCAGCCACGTCTGGATTCTTTTTCTGGGGCATTATGGATGAGGTTGATGAGAATTCATCAGTCAGTTCTACCATCCGAAACTCGTAAGTACTCCAGATAATGAGTTCCTCACAGATCTTAGAGAGGGTGGTTCCCAGCATGGTCAGTGCAAAAATAGTTTCGGCTATAAAGTCCCGGCTGCTCACCCCATCTATGGAGTTTTCCATAGGACCCTGGAATCCTAGGAGTTCAGCAGTCCGCTCCCGATTTATGGGGAAACTGGTGGTGGTGAGTGCAGCTGAACCCAGTGGGCAGAGATCCATCCGCTGGTAAGCATCATGGAGTCTCCCGTAATCCCTCTTAAGGGACTGGGCATAAGAAAGAAGGTGATGGGCAAAAGTAGTGGGCTGGGCATGCTGCAGGTGAGTGTAACCCACCATCAGGGTGTCCAGGTTTTCCTCAGCCATCTCAGTTATGACTTCAATAAAAGTGAGTACTTCTTTTTGTATTTTTTGAATCTCTTCTTTTAACGCAATTTTAAGGTCAGTTGCCACCTGATCGTTTCGTGACTTGGCAGTGTGCATAAAACCGGCATCAGGACCCATCACACTGGTGACATAGTTTTCCACTGCCATGTGAATGTCCTCCACTGCAGTGTCCAGATCCAGAGCATCAATACCTTCCTTTTCCAACTCATCAAGGGCACCAATGATTTTTTCCCCTACCTCATGGGGAATGATCTCCTGTTCCATGAGCATGGTGGTGTGGGCACGATTGGTGAGAATATCTGCCTGGAATATGCGACGGTCGAATTCCAGGGAAGATGTGAAATCAGCCACTTCACGACTCATCTGCCCCTTAAGTCGTCCCGAACGAAGATTCAAAAAAATACACCTTGATTATAATTATCCTTTATTCAAGGATTATTTTTTACCTTCTTTACCTTTCCACTGGGTGTAACCGCATTTACCACAAGCGTATCGGTCTCCGTGGTCTGCCATGAAAACACCATGGGAACAACGCACACATTCAGGGTTTTTACGGATGATTTTATTATCTTTAACTTCGTATAATTCGAATTTTTTCATGTTCCATTCTCCTGATTTAGGTTAACAAATTTCAGTTAAGTGGAATTTTATTCCTCTTCTTCAGCTTCTTCTTTAGCAGCTTCTTTGTTTTTCTCGAGAACGTGTTCCTTTTCTATTTGGGCCAGTTTTTCCTCTGAATCGTAGAGTTTGGCGTAACCATCAGCTCGACCTTCACCGAAGCTTGGTTTCACACGGTCCACCACTAAAAGATTCTTGTCCACGTTTAACTGTGCGACGAGCCTGTTTTTAACTTCCATTACTTTAGGGGTGGATTCGCCCTGGTAAATGCAGTCAAAGTGTATTTCAGTTCGGTTTAAAAGTGGATTTTCAACCTGTTCTTTTATGTCTATCTCCATAATTAATCTCTCCTATCTTTCCTCTAATTTATTTTTCAACTTTTTAACTTTATTTAAAACTTTATCAACTTCACAAACCACCAAGCCCTCACCAGGTTGTCCGTAGAGGATCAATGATCCTGAGGGTGCCATAAGGGCACAGGGAATGGCAGCTAAATCTTCTTCACCATCCACCAGGATCAATACCCTGAAGCCGGTTTTGATCAGCTTAAATGCTTTTCTGATGGCTTCCTGTAGTTCATCGGTTATAACTCCAGGAGGATTTTTAACATTTAAAGTAACGTTGTCATAGACCACGTCATAGGTGGCGGGTTTTCTTTCCACCACGTTATCGATAATTCCTAGATGGGGGATCAGCCCTGCTTTCTGCAGATTTTGGGTGGTTATATCACCTACTGAGATCAGCAATTCATCAGGATATTTGGACTCTATGAACTCCTTCGCATCACTAAGGGAAGGGTAGAGTACTCCTATGGGTTTTTTGAATTCAGATCGTGATTTTTGATTTAGTATTAGCACTAGCGAACCCTCAGAGCATATTCTCCAGGTAAATTGATCTGCAATTCCTGGGCAATGGGTGAGTTATCAGGGTCCACGATGATCAAAAATCCACTCCAGTTCTTGGAAGTGGCTAGATTACAGACTGCACATCTGTCCTCTTCCATGAGGCGATGACATTTGGTGCATGCTTTTGTAACCATTTATTTCTTCTCCTTCTTGCCTTTCTTTGTTCTTTTCTTCTTTTCTGCTTCGATCCATTCCACCCGTCCCAGGTTGGGTTGTCTCATGGTGAGGCCGATTTTGGTTTCCTTGGAAGATTTACCTTTTAGGCTGAGGGCCACGATTCGGGCACGCACCTTGTTACCTTCTTCCAGGGTTTTCTTGGATTCTTTACCGATTAAGGCACCTCTCTTCCCATCGTAGTTGATGTAATCGTCGGTGACCTGGGATACGTGCACCAGCCCATCCATGGGCCCTATGCGTATGAAAGCACCGAATTCGGTTACTTCGATAACTTCCCCTTCCACGATTTCATGTAGCTCGGGTTTGAAGAACAGTGCAGTGAATACCACTTCATGATAGGCGGCTCCGTCACCCATTATGACTTTACCCACACCAATTTCTTCTATATCTTTAACAGTGACCATTAATCCCATTTTCTTGTCGATTTTGCCCACGTAACCTTCGTTTATAATTTCAATGGCCACGTCGTTCAGGGGTTCTTCAAAGCGGTGGGGTGGGATTCTCACTGTGTCCTCTATTTTGGATATTAAATACAAACAAATCCCTCAGTTTATTTTTCATTTTATTTCAAGTACTGCAATTAATCAAACCCTTAACCGGTTTCTTAAGACCAAACAGGAATTAAGATAATGGATTAAGATAAGTGATATAATTGATTAAAGTTCCTGGTATAATCTTATGGAGTGTTCTACTGCTTCTTTGGCTTTCTGGGCGTTTTCCCATCCTAAAATTTCGGTTTCTTTACCTTCCAGTCTTTTGTATTCAGCAAAGAAGTGGGCTACTTCATCCAGGAATGATTGTGGCACGTCGCCTATATCTTTAACATCTTTATAACGGGGGTCGTCAACTGGCACTGCCAAGATCTTATCATCGTTGTCCCCACCATCGATCATGCGCATCATTCCGATGGGTCTGGATTCAATTACACAGCCCGGGAAGGTGGCCTGATCCATGATCACCATAATGTCCATGGGGTCCCCGTCATCGTAAAGGGTTTGGGGTATTAGTCCATACTCACCAGGGTAATGGAATGGGGAGTAAAGCACCCGGTCCAGGGCAAATGCTTCCATGTCCTTATCATATTCATACTTGTTTCTTGATCCCTTTGGTATTTCAATAACTGCGTATACCACGTCCGGAGCTGATGGTCCACTTTTTATATCCTTCCAGAGATTCATGTCAAATTTCCTCCAAAAAACCAGCCCATAATGGCTGGCATAATATTTCAATTCATGATAGATTTATTATAATTATTTTTAGACAGTCAATGATTAAATAAATTTCAATCTCATCTTCAAGATGAAGACTTTAAACCTAAAGTTTAAGATGCCCATCCACGGCCAGATACCGTCTCTGGCGCAGATAAACCACACTAATCCCCCTTTCCCTTGCTTTGGTTCTTAGTTCCCGATCGTTGGTACACAGAACCTGGGATATGCGAAGTAAAGCATCGTCCACCATTTCTCCCTTTAAAAGTTCTACTTCTTTAAGTTTGAAAGGAGGGGACTTTGCTATTTTAAGGGCTATGGAAGCTGCTATTTTGTTTTTGCCTTTGCTTCGTTTTTTTATTTTTTCCAGTTCAAATAGCACTGGTGAAGGGACGTAAAGATGGTAAGATGGTAAGGTGCGTTCCAGTTCATCCACTAGATCCAGTGGGAACTGGGCTGCCATCATAAAAAATTTGCGTCTAAGACCGCCTCTTTAACGTATGATTCCATAACCAATCAACCTCCACCTGGCACCCACTCTTCGGGAGAGAGCAACCCTCTGGCCGGATTCAGTGCAGACTGGTAGTTTGAGTTTCACTTCCACTTCATTTTTCCTGGCGCTGGTCACCACTCCAATGGTGGTGGTAGTTCCAATGTTGATCATCAGTGGTTCTGATGAACGGATGGGATCTACTTTCTTCTCTTCCTTGGTACCAACTACCCGATCCAGGAGATGGGTTTTCATGGTGAACTGGTGCATGATGTCTGGTAATGTTCCAGGTTTTCCAGCTACAGAACCAGAAAGGGAATCTGCCTTGGTGAGTGCCGGATCCAGATTGGTGGCAACACCTATAAGTCCACCGGGACCTACTTCATCCACAGTTTCTCCCCCACCGTTTAGTCCAGTGACTTCGGAATGGAGGCTCATCCATTCTACTTTACCCTTATTTTTAACCTGTATTCCTGGTTTGACCTCTATTTCATCCCCAATGTGCAATTTCCCCTGAATAAGTGATCCACCAATTACTCCGCCCTGAATTTTATCAGGACTGCAACCTGGTCGATTAATATCAAAGGACCTAGCCACATACATACGGGCTGCTTTTCTAAGGGACCTTCGGGGTGTTCTTATAATATGTTGAATATTCTCAATAAGAATATCAATATTCGCACCTTGCTGGGCAGATACAGGTATAATGGGAGCGTCTTCGGCACAAGTGCCCTTTACAAACTCTTTAATTTCCTGATAACTTTCCACAGCGCGTTCTTTGGACACGATATCTATCTTGTTCTGAACCACAATGACTTCTTTCACACCAATAACATCCAGTGCCATTAGGTGTTCTTTGGTCTGTGGTTGAGGACAGGGTTCGTTAGCTGCAATCACCAGCACTGCACCGTCCATTATGGCTGCTCCAGATAGCATGGTAGCCATTAATGTTTCGTGTCCTGGTGAATCCACGAAGGAAACTTTACGTAGTGTCTGTGTTTCACTGCCGCAGTGTTCACATACCAGAGCAGTGGTGTAGCACTGGGGTTCGGGGCACTCCATACATCTCATAAAGGTTATATCTGCATAACCTAAACGAATGGAGATACCTCTTTTGGTTTCCTCACTATGGGTGTCGGTCCATATGCCGGACAAGGCCTTGGTGAGGGTGGTTTTACCATGGTCAACATGCCCCACTAGCCCAATGTTAATCTCAGACTGTACTTTCACTCGTCACACCTGATTATTTACTCGTCACTTTGTAATAGATCTTCTATTGATTTAGTACCTTTCTTCACCACAATGGTGTTGATCTGTACTATGTCATCAGAAATTGTGTTCCCACGGACAGTTTTCCTTCTTCGCTGACCTTTTCGTTGTGGTTTGAATCCAACTCCACCTGAAAGGAGGCTTTTTATTCTTCGAGGTCCGTCAACGTCTTTTTTCATTGGGAACCCGTTTTTGTCGCTTCCTCCAGTTATGCGGAGAGTGTATCCTGCAAGCCCTACGGGTGCAGCGTCGAATTCCTCGCCGATTTTCAGCCCAATTAATTTTTTGGACTCAGCTCCTTCCACTTCCATCTGATGACTGTTTTCACCTTGGGAAATAATTAATTTGAATGCCAATTTATCTCCTCCATATTATTTTTGGTGTTTTAAGTTCATATTATTTATCGTTTTCCATCTATAATGATGATTCTATATATTATAACTATATTAGAGATTTACTAATAAATTCCCCAGCTTGGATTATCTTTTCTCTTAATATCCACAGTTTCCTGCAGTATATCTATTTCATCTTCGCTGAGATCTGATTTCATTTCAGTTTCCAGGACTTTATAATGGGGTTCAGGAATTTCTACGTATAGTACATCTCCTTCTTCTAGATTACGTCCGAATACTCCATCTTTTATGGCCATGGCCACTTTTTGTCCCTTGGAAATTGAGGGTAAGTTATCTCCCTTATCCTGCATACTTTCCACTGACCCCACTCGCAGACCATTTTCACCCATTAAAGAACTACCTTTTCGGATGCTGCCTCCCAAAACTTCAATACCTGCTATTGCAGGTTTACTCTGTCTGAAAATCAGTTTAGGGATTATGCGTATCTTACCCGGTTTTATGATGGCATCGAACCATTCTTTTTTCCTGCGTTCTTCAGCGGCCCGGATCCATTCATGGTAATCTTCAGTTAACTGGTAGATCACGTTGGCCTGGAATATCTTCAAATCAGTGTTTTTAATTTCCTCAGCTGCTGAGGGTAATATCTTAACGTTGAAGGCGATGATCACTCCGTGGAGGTCATCTTCCTGGGTGACTATGGATGCGTCCACCACATCTCTGCGGGAAACATCACCAATATCTGCGGCACGGATGGGTACTTCCATTTCTTGTAGCATGTTCACCAGTGCTTCCAGTGATCCCAAGGTGTCAGCCTTAACTATGACTCCCATCTCATCGGTATCAACTTTAATATCCTCAATTTCGTGGAGTATTTCTTCCTTAACTTGGTCCAAGTCGTCCCGAACTACTCTTAAAGGAGAGCCAGACATGACTTTGTCAATGTTAGGGGCTACGATCTTGATACCTGCTGCTGCAACCACTTCATCCACTTTCTGGAAGCGTTTTTTTGCTTCTCTGATCTCTTCCAGGGCTTTTGGCTTTAGGAGTGATCTTATTTTGGTGGTGATAACATCATCAGGGGTTGTAAGGACTATGGTGTCTTTATGCCGGATGATACCATCATATATGACGGCATCAATTGTGGTTCCCAGCCCGGTTTCTTCTTTAACTTCCAGAATGGTACCTTTAGCAGGGGCATCAGTTTCTATCTGTAACTGTTCCTTAAGGTACTGTTGAGCCAGCCCCAAAAGCATAGTCAAGAGTTCTGCTATTCCCTCTCCGCTTTTGGCACTTATGGGAATAATACTTACCTGTCTAGCGAAGTTCTCCACCCTATCGAAGCGTTCTGATTCAAATCCTTCCCTGTGCAGTATTCCCACCAGTTCATAGATCTGGTTATCCAGAGCACTTTGAACATTTGCGGGTTGTTTGGCGTAGGTTTTGGAGAAAGGTTCTCCTTCATGTGTTTGCCAACCATATATCCTATCCATCTTGTTGGCTGCCACCACAAATGGTGTTTTGCACATTTTAAGGATGTTCAGGGCTTCATAGGTTTGTGGTTTAAATCCTTCGTTGAGGTCCACCATCAGAATTGCCAGGTCAGCCAGGGCACCTCCTCGTTTACGGAGGGTGGTGAAGGCTTCATGGCCAGGAGTGTCTATGAAGAACAGTCCTGGAAGTGTTTCCTTTATTTCCAGTTTATCCAGGAAAGCACCGCAGATGTTTTCAATGACTTCCATAGGGATTTCGGTGGCCCCTATGTGTTGGGTTATTCCGCCTGCTTCCTTCTGAGCAATAGCACTACCCCGGATAAAGTCCAGTAGTGTGGTTTTCCCGTGGTCCACATGACCTAGAACAGATACAATGGGTGATCTAATCTTCAAGGTTATCCTCCGATTCTGAAAAAAATGTAGGGAACTAAAAAGAAAGTCCCTGTGTGTATTTGAGTAGGTTACCAATTTATGGTTCTTCGTATATCAGTTCCCGGTCTGGAAGCTGATATTCGGAGATATCATCATCCTGGAAAAATAGTGCAATTTCCCTTTCTGCCGAAGCCGGTGAATCAGAAGCATGAACTATGTTTCTACCAGTTTCAATGGCGAAATCGCCACGAATAGTGCCTAAGTCTGCTTCTTTAGGGTTTGTTGCCCCTACCATTTTCCGGATTAGGCTGATGCATTCATCTCCTTCAATTACCATGGCCAGAACAGGTCCGGAGGTAATGTAATCTACCAGATCGCCGAAGAAAGGTTTTTCCTGGTGTTCGACGTAGTGTTCCTCAGCCTGATTACGGGGGATGATCATCAATTTTGCGGCCAGGATCTGTAATCCCCGCTCCTCGAAGCGGGTTAAGATCTTTCCGGTTAATCTCCTCAGAACTGCATCGGGTTTTAACATAACAAAACTTTTTTGTTTCATTGTTTAACCCACTTAACCTTCCTGGGAACTCTACCGAGCTTTATACGATTTTTTTCACATTTGCTGCTGCAGAAAAGATACACCGTACCGTCTTTTTTGACGTACATTTTGCCGGTGCCCTCCTCTATTTCTTCTCCGCAGAATGAACATGTTCTCATGGTTAACACCTTTAATTCTAGGGAGTACGGATTTCCTTGGCTTCCCTGATGGTGTCCAAGAGCATCAGAATGTCGCCTTCCCTTATGGCTCCCATAACGTTTCGGGTTAAAATTCTACCCTTATCTCTTCCTTCTAATATCCTGCATTTTACTTGCATGACCTCTCCGGTCATACCGGTTCTTTTTAGAACCTCAATAACTTCTGCAGGAGTTGCTTCTGCCATATAATCACCTTAAAAATTAGAAGAGTCCGGAGACTCTCCAGTTAGTGTTATTATTTTTTGAGTTCTTCTACCTTTTCTACAACATCTTTGATGAGCTCTTCAGCTTCACCAGCATCAACGATACATGCGGATGCGGTTCCAACGTTTAGACCAGCTGCTTCTCCCAGCTCATCTTTGGTAGGTATGTAGACGTAAGGTATTTCCTTTTCTTCAGCGAGAACAGGCATATGAGCGATAATTTCTGCAGGATCGACATCTTCTGCTAATAATACAAGTAAAGCATCGCCTCTTTCAACGGCCTTGGTAACCTCATTACTACCTTTACCTACTTTACCAGTGTCTCTTGCTATTTCTAAAGCTTCGTAAGCTTTGTCCGCTAACTCTTTAGGTACATCAAATTTAACATACATTGCTTTTGCCATTTATTTACCTCCTTTTTCATCTGGTTTTAACCATCCATCGGCAAACACTAATTTTAGACTTCATATGTAACTAATTCTACATGAAGTTCTTGGTCCCGATGATTAAAGACCAAAAAAATTCTAATTTTAATCTTAAAAAGATATTTTAGAATTCTAAAATTAGATGTAACAAAGTTGGTCAATCACAGTATATATACTTTACTTGGAGATTTATTTATAAATTCTCAGCTACTTAAAGTAGAAATCTTTGATGGATTACTTGATGCTGATTAATGCGATTATTATGGGGGAAATACACTTTATTTAATGGATTATATTATCTAGTTAAAATCTATATTTTTGTATGCTAAAATCCAGGGTTATGTCTGTGAAATACCCGTAAAATTTTCAAGATAATTAAAGTAAAACTAAAGTAAAAATAGCCTTTAAAAGTCTTTAAAAAAATAAAAGAAAAAAGAAAGGTTAACTTATAGTCTTTTGACGGCGAGTTCGACGTCAGAAGCTTTAACAGTTTTCCTTCCTGCGTGTTTTGCCAGTTTAACAGCTTCAGTAGCGATAGTTTCACCTTTTTCTTCTAAGGCTTTGGCTAGAGCTTCTCTAGCGTCATCACTTACTCTTTCTGCACCGGCGTTTTTTATTATTCTTCCAATTGGAGCTATTGGTAATTCCATATTAATCACCTCATTTTTGTATATTTGTTAATATACACTGTTGCCGTACTCCTATATATATGTATCGTTAAAAGCACTCATTATTTGGTGATCTATATGGTATTGGGTCATGTCATGATAATCCCTATGATCTTGGGACACCACATGACAAATTATATGATCTTGGCTACTGGAAAAAAAATTAGGATATAGAAATAGTCCAGATTATCCAGAAAAAAAAGGTGGATCAAAATCCACTAGTTCCCTTTTATAACCTTTAAAAGGGAGTCAATATCGGGGTCTATTTCAATAGGCTCTTCACAAGCGTTTATTGCCACATTAGGATCTTTTAAAACATGCCCTGTAACAACACACACTATTTGTTCGCTTTTATCTATTTTCCCAGTGTTAACTAGCTTTATAAGTCCTGCAATTGATGCTGCGGAGGCTGGTTCAACTCCAATACCCTCGGTTCGGGCCAGGAGTTTCTGAGCATCTAGGATCTCTTCGTCACTAACGGTTTCTGCCAATCCATCCGATTCATAAATGGCTCTGATGGCTTTTTTAGAACTTACTGGTGCTCCTATCCTTATGGCGGTGGCCACGGTTTCTGGATTCTCCACCGGTACAATATCATCGTTCCCTTCCCAGACGGCTTGAGCTATGGGTGCTGCTCCTTCTGCCTGGATACCGGTCATTCGGGGTAGATCATCAATGAAACCTGCCTGGTGGAATTCAGTTATTCCTTTCCAAATAGCGGAGATGTTTCCAGCATTCCCCACGGGTAATATAATCCGGTCTGGTGATTTCCATCCCAGTTCATCGACAATTTCAAATCCAATGGATTTCTGGCCTTCCAACCGGTAGGGGTTGATGGAGTTTAAAAGGTAAAGCTGACCTTCCAGTGCCAGGCTGGTGATGGCTTCTAGTGCCTGGTCAAAATTTCCCCGCACAGATAAGACCTGGGCTCCGTGGAACATGGCCTGGGCCAGTTTTCCTAGAGCAACCTTACCCGCCGGGAGCAGTACTACACATTTCAAACCGGCCCGGGCAGCGTAAGCAGCCAGGGAAGCGGAAGTGTTACCTGTGGAAGCACAACCCACAGTATCAACACCTAATTCCATGGCTTTGGTAATTCCCACACTCATTCCCCGGTCTTTGAAACTTCCAGTGGGGTTAGAGCCTTCTACTTTTACATAGAGTTCCACACCCAATTCTTTGCCCAACTTATCACACTTGCAGAAGGGAGTTCCACCCTCATCCAGGCTAACTATGCCTGATGGATCGACTGGCATGAACTCTTTATACTTCCACATGGTGGATTTACGGCACTGGAAAACGTCCTTTGACACGTCTGGTTGGCAGATAACTTCCAGTATTGAACCACATTTCTTGCACGTGTATATTATTTCCTGGTCAGAGTACTCTGCACCACAGGATATGCATCTCATCATAAAATCACCTTTAACTTTGAATAAACTTTTATTATTCAATGGAATTCTTATTAATTAAATAATATTATTAAAACCAATGGAATTCTCTATTGAAATATATTTCTCATTGGAAATACTTCAAAATAAAATATCATTGGGAACAGTATAAAAACTATTCCCTTGTTTTGAAATCATTGTAGTGGAACAAAATTTTATTTTAAGTCTCAGGGAGGAAATTTAGCTTCTATATAGTTAATCAGGTAACTCCTTTCATGTAGCTTGCCCAGCTAAGGGTGAAGTTCGCCTCGATAATGGCGGCAATCAGGATCAAGACTATGGCTATGCCCAGCATAACCAGGGTGTCCTTGAGATCTTCCCAGTTTGCTTCCAGTAAATATTTTAACTGATTGGATATGGAAAAATCTGACTGTAACTTCAACACACCCTTTAAAATGTTTATTTCAATGCTGGCCAGTTTGAATCCTGCGGCACCAGCCAGGATGATCCCCACAAGCTCAAACACTCCATGGGGTAGGGTGTAAATTATGAAGTCCCCCAGTTGAAACTGGGCTGCGGTGTAACCAATGAATATTCCGTTGGAGATCAAAAAATAAGCAGTTATCACTCCAAAAATTAAGCCTCCAACATAGATCAGTAATGCAATCTTAACGTTATTGAAGAAGAGGGAGAATGTGGTTAGCTGTAACTCCCCCTGAACTATACTTCTTTTAAAGTCACCTAACATTTTTCCCAGTATAGGTTCCAGCATCCCTGCAAAGGCGTATCCTATTAAAAAAGAAGCTATTAACATCATGGCAGATAGCATGAAAAAAGTTTCGTTTCGATTGTATAATCCACTTATCAAACCTTCATATTTTTCCCGGGCCATGGTTAAACTCCTTATCTTCATTACTAATCGTTTATGTAATCAGTTGGTGTTTTAATATAATATGATTTTAATATAATATGATTTTAATATAATATGATTATAAGTCTAATATACTTTCAGCTTTATCTTTAGCTTTTTCCCTTTTCTTATGGAAATTTTTGAAGAAGTTTTTCATCATCTCTGCGGAACGGGCCTTGCACTCTCCACACATTATACTACCTTCCTGGCATTGATGGTAGATCTCCTTTAATTCATCATCGGACTGGATGAGATGGTAAAGCAGCATCTCGTAGACCACACAGTCCTCGGGAACACCACCCATTTTCTTCTGCTCCTCTAGACTTTCCCTCCCCCCGGTTTTAGCAGATTTTAATTTCTTTTCTGCAACCTCTGGAGTGTCACTAAGGAATATAGCAGTTTTTGGTTTGCTGCTGGACATTTTACCGCCAGTTAACCCGGTGATGAAACGGTGGTAAGTTGAAGAGGGGGTTATGAACTCAAACTGTGATTGGAAGCGTTCGGCAATATCCCTGGTGAGACGTATGTGGGGGTCCTGATCAGGACCTACTGGAACCACCGTGGGTTTAGGTCCCCCACACTCCTTTATCTGAGGGTGTAATATGTCAGCTACCTGTATAAGTGGTGCGTAGATGTGGGCTATGTTGGTTGATCCTGAAAAACCATAAATGGCCTTCATCTCATTCATATTAACTCTTTTTGCCAGTTTATAAGCTAGATCTCCCACTATCTTGTTCTCGGATTGTAAGTAGATGTGCAGTTTTTCATTATCCGGATCCAGTCCCAGGGCAATGTAGTTGGTGATGTATTCCTCAATTGCAATCCTCTTGGCCTCATTAAAGTCTATTCCCCTGGCGGAGTAGGATTCCATATCAGCAATGGGGATATGGATCTCAGCACCCTTTTCCTGGTACCATGTTAACTGGTCCACAATCATTTTATGACCGATGTGCATTTTACCACTGGGCATCATCCCGGTGACCACTGCAAATTCGCTTTTTTCACGGATAGCTTTAATAATTCTACCAAAATCTCGATGTCCAAATACAATTCCCCTGCGCATGAGAATGTGAGGGTTTTCAATGTCTCCTAAAAGGTCGTGGAAGGGTTTTATTCCAAATTCTTCTATGAGTTTTTCATAGTTTACTATGGCTGAGCTCCATGGATCTATCAATAAATCACCTTTAATGATAATAATCGTTGTTTATTTAGTTTATAAAGTTTTGTTTAGATTCTTAAGCATTATGGCCGGGTCCACTCAACATTGTAGTAGGTGATGTCCTGTTCATCATCCACCACTGCCAGTAAGAGTTTCTTGTTAACTCCGTGGGCCACACGAACGTAACTGGAAAAGTTAAGTACAGATATGTTTTGATTTTCAGTTACCACTTTCACCACAAAATCAGAATGACCATCACCTGGAGATTTACCCCTTTCGTATAATCTGAATTCTGATCCGTATTTGAAACCGGTTTTAACAATGTATCCTCTGTTTCTGAGGTCTCTGAAAACAATATACCGGTATAACAGGTCTTTATTCTGGATAAGTTCCCTCATTTCATCCAGGGAAAAAATTTTTCCATGATCAAAAATGGTTATTTTTCCCTTTTCCTGGAGATAATGAGCCTCCATTAATGAAATTTGCAGTTCATCCTGGTTAAACTTCCCATAATGACTTTTTTCATTAAGGGCAACAGCTTTTTTATCCTTGATAATTACTAGTTCTCCTATTAACTCTGCATCCATGTTATTTCACCTTGAAAGTATAACTGTTGTGGCTTAAAAAAACCCAGGGTAAACCAATCAGGTTTTTCATTAAACCAGGGAGATTAAATATTTAATTCAATTTTAATTCAACATATTAACTCAATCTCTGGCGTGTAACTTTTTCAAATCATTTTCTTTTTTACCCAGGCGGACCATATACGCTGCTATAAGTCCATCCAGGAATAGATGAGTGCTATCTTCGAAAAGAGTTCCCATGGGAGTTAAATCATCATAATTTCCTTTAAGGACATGGGATGTGTAATTTTTCCAGGGAACCTTACTTTTACTTTCAATGTTAACTACAACATCAGAGTTCTTCCCCAGGCTGGATTGGGGGTTGGTGGTTACTCCCACCACCTTAGTTCCCACTTCTTTAGCAGTTGCCGCGGCAAGGGTCACAGTCCTGGTTTCCCCTGATCCTGAAATTGCTATGAGGCAATCTTTATCAGTGAGGGCAGGGGTGGTTACATCGCCAACTACATGAACTCTAAATCCCAGGTGCATTAGGCGCATGGCAAATGCCTTACCCACCAGCTCAGATCTTCCACTTCCCACAATGAATGTGGAATCAGAGTCATTTATACTCTGGATCATTAGTTCCACCTGTTCAGCATCGATCTGGTTGATAACCTCCAGGGCATGCTTGGCTATTCCTTCGGCAGTTTTTTTTATATACTCCATATTCAATGAACCTTTTACTTTTTTTTGGAAATCATTTGTTTCCAGTATTATTTTCTAGAGTCAATTCTTTCTAAATATTTGTAAAATCCTTGATTAAAGTCCGGTTATTCTGATACCGGCCAATTTTATTTTGTTTCGTATGTTTAAATTGATGAGTAGTGGGGTTATTTTCTCCACAATCCTGGCGTTTTCCAGGAGGCCGCAATCAATAGCCCTTACTCCGGGTATTTTTTCGGCCAGTTGCATTGCTTCTTTTTTGGCTTCATCATCATTCCCAGAGATGAGACAGTCGCAATCCACATTATTTTCAATGTTGGTTAAGCTGGCGGCACTGATGTTATTGAAGGCGGATACCACTCTCACATTTTTATCCTTAAGGAAGTTGGCGGTTCTTTCTGCAGCGGAACCATCCCACACGTTCACATATTTTACTGGGCTTCCACCCAGGCAGCTTTCCATGGGAACAGTGGCATCAATTAATATTTTATTTTCCACATGATCTTTGATACTTTTGAGGGTAATCATCTGGGCTTGAAGGGGCACGGTTAAAATCAAGAGATCTGCTTCACTACACACCTCTTCATTGGTCATTCCCCTTACATTGGGGCATTCATCAGATTTTAACATATTTTCAATGAGGTTAACTGCATTTTCGGCCTTTTTAACATCTCTAGAGCCGATAATTACTTGTTCTCCTCCTTTTGCAAATCTTAATGCTAGTCCAAGTCCTTGATCTCCAGTTCCACCTATTATTCCGATTTTCAAAGAAAAACATCCCCTTAAAATTTTTTATATCTTTTTTCTTCTTCCTTTATTTTATATAATAATATATTCTTATCAAAAATTAGATTTAATGATCTAATTAAGTATTGTGTGATCCACTGATGAAAGTATTCCCTTAATTGTTGGTATGAATTAATAGCAGAATCAGTACTGGCAAACAAAATTCATGACCAAAACTATATATACCAGTTTTTCCTAAATGTGTAGAAAGAACACTTAGATAATTATCAAATCTGATTATCAAAATTTTGCAGTAGGAGAAAAATAAATCTGTTTTACAAAATTATGGAAGCAATTACCTAAGTTTTATGTTAATGTAATTTTTGAATTGTATTTATCATTCTGCAATATTTTCACATATCCAATTCTATTCTTTGTAATTTAATGTTAGTTAGCAGTGTCTCTAAATGATAATAATTAAGCTGTTTAGATGAGTATATCTTAACTGAAATATTTAGGGTGGTACTGATTTTAAAACTTGAAGAATTGTTCATATGTCATTCAGATTAGTCTAATGGATAATAATCAAAAAAAATAATTGAGGTGTTTAAATGTATTACATGCGGTTCAAAGAACCCGATAGTCTTTAGTGGCGATTGTGGCAAACTAGCAAACCTAATGGTACCACTACGGTGGCATGTCCGGATATTGGCATGATTTTGCTGGAATGAACCAACGGAGGAATTATATTAAGCGAAATTTATACAAAGCGGCGATTGTCGTTTTATTATTGGGAGCACTACCCATAAGTAGTGCTTCATCAATTGGTGGGTATTTCATACCTGGAGGAATGTACGGAGGAGAATCTGGATACTACTACTGGGAAGATTACTGTCCTTTATGTGACCATTATGGTTGCATGGAAGTAAATCCCAAGGGAACTTACGAGGGTGAACTAACCTGTTCCAGATGTGACGCGGATTATGATGGATGTACTGGCTATGATAAATCTGCTTATGGTGCTAGGGCGCAGTTGATACCTGCTACCAGAGAAACACCCGAACCAGTAAACGTTACTGCTCAATCAACAGAACAACCTACAGCAACAGAAACCAATAACTCAACATCAAACTCTAATGTAACAGTTGAATCAGCGGAACTAACTTCAAAATCTTTAGTTCCAGTCTCAGATCATCCTGAAACTACCATAACCGTGAGTTTAGGTATTGATGATGTACTGGTTAACAATACGGTACTCCAGGTCCACCTAAAGAAAATGAATGAACACTGGCTGGTATAAAAACCAGCCCCCATTTTAAATATTTTTTTGAATTATTTTTTTATTATTTTTAAACTTGTTTAAGAAGATTGAACCCCTTAAACAATTAGTTTAAAAAATTACAATCTTAATGGGCACATTCTAAGAGATTTATAACTTAATCATTTTTTCAATATAATCCAGACTCTGAAGAATATCCTGGGGATTTTTTACTTCCACCATCAAAATCCCATCATAACTGGCTTCTTCAATGTTTTTAAAGAGTGAATCAAAATCTATACTCCCAGTACCCAGTGCATTGTGCTGATCAAATGTTCCGTCATTGTCACTGAGGTGGACGTGTTTTATGAGAGGATAATCGAACATTTCCTCTGACGAAAAACCGGAATTATGGGCATGTCCTACATCAAGGGTCATAAACACGTTGATTTCTTCTAAAAGACAATTTAATTCATTTAGATCCTGGTAGAGTAGACCTTCTATCTCTGGCATGTTCTCCACACACATGTAAACCCCAATATCATAAGCATAGGTGGCACATTCTAACAGAGACTCTAAATTGTACTGGAGTATTTTCTCTTCTATTTTCTTCCCCATAATCGGCATACAACCGGGATGCACCACCACCAAATCTGAATTCCAGGCAACAGCCCTGTCCATGGATTTTTTCACTTCTTCAATTGAGGAATTACGAATGGCCTGGTTATGGGATGCCAGGTTGATGTCAGATAATGGTGAATGGACAGTTAGTTTAACCTTATGAGAATCCAGCAAATCATCATCAATTTCATGGTAGGGATATTCATTGATTATTTCACAGTAATGAACATTCCTTTCTTCCAGAAACTCCAGAACTCTGTCCAGGGGCTGTGGATACAAGGCCAGGGTTGAAACACCAATTTTCATAGTCATACTCCTTTATGAAGATTTCTAACTTAATCTCGGAAAACATTACTTATGGCAAAAAGAAAAAATAAGTTAGTAATAAACTAATCCCTTCTTATACGGGCCTGGATAGGTAGATCACTCCTTTGGGCGTTGAAAATTATCTCTGCCAGTTCAATATCCTTTTTTATTTTGATAGTACCTTTCTTACCCACAGTAGCGGTGAAAAGATAATCATTATCTACCAGAATGTCGAAGGGAGTGCCCACCACATCTTTACCGAAATTCAAGACCACATAGTTACCAGACATCTCCACGTCAACTGGAACGTATTCTGAGGATAATAATTCAGGAATGTGCTCGTTTTTCTTGTGGGATTTTTTGGAGTTGCCTTTTTTGGATTCCAGGGACTCTACACCGATACTGATGCCAACTTTACCTTCTAGCTCGTCGATGTTTTTACCTCTTTTGCCGATGAGTTTGGGAATGGAATCTTCAGTCACCCAAACTGAAGCTCTGCGGTCGGATTTCATTTCCACTTCCACCTGTCCGGGTACCCTTTTCTTGACTTCTTTGATGATCTCCCTTTCAGCCATCTTCTGGATAGGAGTCTTTTTCATCCTGGTCTGGCCCACATCCATAACAATGGTCTGTTCACCGTAGGTGTAAATCTCATGGACCAGATCACCAGTTTCAAAATCCCTTATCTCGATAACTGGTCGGGAAAGATCAGCCTCTAACATTCCACTGGGAACCTTAACCGTGAGTTTGATATCGTAGATAGCAGCCACTCTTCCCTCATCAATGTAGATTGTGGTGTCCACAATTGAGGGGATCATACCTAGTTCCACCCTTCCAATTATCCTTTGGATGGCATCAATGGGTCTGGTGGCGTGTACCACTCCAATCATACCCACACCAGCCAGTCTCATATCGGCAAAGATTTTGAAATCCTTGGTTTTGCGCAGCTCATCGTATATGGTGTAATCAGGCCTTACAAGGAGTAATATGTCAGCAGTTTTGCCCATGTCCTTTTCCAGGGGTGCGTACTGAGTAATTTCATCCCCAACTTGCAGGTCACGGGGTGATTCCATGGTTTTGACAATAGTGCCTAGATTTCCATAGAATTCGGCAATTGCCTGGGCAAATGTAGTTTTACCAGCTCCTGGGGGTCCTGCAATGAGTATTCCCTTAGCACTATTGGTCAACCGGTCAATCAATTGTTCTGGTAACTTGTAACTGTCTATAGACACTTTGGCTACCGGTCGCACAATGGTAATTTCCACGCCATCAGAGAAAGGTGGTCTGGCTATGGAAATCCGGTACTCCCGGAATTGCACAACTGTAGCTCCCTCACGTTCTATTTCAATAAAACTTTTAAAATCACTTTTAGCCCTTTCCACAATTTCACGGGCCATGTAATCAATTTGTCCCCGGGTAAGAGGTTTAGATCTTATACGAACAAGTCGAGTATTGCCAGGGGTCCCTTTCTTGGCCATAGGCACTACATTTTCTTTTAAATGTACGGACATGGTGTTTTTGTCGAAGTACTTGGTTACTTCAATGTCCCCGTATTCCAACATCTCTGGTTTAAGGTAAATGGCATTGAGGCCCTGGGCTTCTGCCACTTCTTTTTGAACTTTGTCACTGGTTATGAGGGTTGCTTTGTTTTCCCCTGCTACTCCACGGATCATTGCATCTATTTCCCCACCTCTGGCTAGTGATATCTCTTCCAAAGTGGGTCGACGCCCCACATAAGTCACGTGTATTTTACCTTGACCATGCAGTTTTTGCAAATTCTTAAGCTCTTCCAGGCCGTTATAACCACTATCTCTTCCTTTATTAGCCTGATTTTCCAATTCAGATACAACTGCTTCGGGTACGATCACTTCACAGCCCTGGTAATCTTCTTCCTGGACTATGCGGGTGATCCTACCATCAACTATAACACTTGTATCTGGAACAATTCTCATCCTACTCATTCTCCATAAACTTTTTCAGGTGCAAAAACCTTTTCCTTAACTATTTCAAGTTTTTGCCCATTATTTTGTATTTCTCTGTAGAAACAGGAATAATAGCCCTGGTGACAGGCAGCACCCACTTGTTTTACTTTAAGGAGCAATGCATCCTGGTCACAATCAGTGAATATCTCCTTGACTTCCTGCACATGGCCTGAGCTTTCACCCTTGAACCATAACTGGTTACGGCTGGTGCTCCAGTAATGGGCTTTACCGGTTTCAATAGTCTTTTCAAAGGCATCACGGTTCATATAGGCCACCATAAGCACTTCTTCTGTTTTATAATCTTGGGCTATGGCTATAACCAGTTTTTCTCCGTTAACCACATGTCGGTAGTTGAGCTCGGGTAAATCCATTTTCATCATTCCTCATTATTAATCTGGTTTAATAGAACATCACTGACCATTTCAATGGATACTTGTTCCTGTTCTCCAGAGGTCATGTCTTTAATGGTGACTTTGCCTTCTTCCAATTCACGGGCCCCAATGAGAACTACGAACTTTGCTCCTGAGTTAGCAGCGAAGGAAAGGATTTTCTTTAGTTTTCGCCCCACCAGTTCCACATCAGTTGAAATACCACACTTTCTTAAATTTTGAGCTATTTCGAAGGCATTAAGTTTCATTTCAGCAGATATGGGAGCTACAAAAACATCAACTCTTTCTTCTCCAGGGATACGGGGGTTCTGTATTTTAAGGGCTTCCATAACCCGATCGAAGCCAAAGGCAAATCCAGTGGATTCCACCTTTTCACCACCAAAAACCTCTATTAAATTATAAGTTCCCCCACCACTTATTTGTTTCTGGGCTCCTAGGCCTTCCACATAGATCTCAAATACCGTTCCAGTGTAATAATCTAATCCACGGGCAATACCTAGATTCACAATGTAATCTGTAAAACCAAAGGCTTTCAGCATTATTAAAAGTGATTCAAGTTCTTCAAGGGATTTTAATGCATCAGGATAATCATTAAGGATATTTTTCACATTATTAATAATTTCCTGATGTCCTCGCATACCAATTAGTTCTAGCAGAATGTTTTTTGAAGTTTCAGGAATTTCAATCCCATTTAATAGCTTTTCCAGTTCCTCTGCATCTCCCTTGTCTATCATGGCCATGATTTGATCCTGATGTTCGGCTGAAATACTATCCTGGCTCAAGATTCCCCTTAAAATTCCCAGATTTCCTAGGTGTATTTGATAGTCTTTCAGTTTCAGTTCTTCCAAACAATGGGCGGCCATGGCAATGATTTCTGCCTCAGAATCTGGTGATTTTCCACCGATGAGTTCACACCCCAGCTGCCAGAACTGCCGGAAGCGCCCGGCTTGTGGTCTTTCGTAGCGGAAGCAACTACCAAAATAGTACATTTTGATGGGTTTTGGTGCTTTTTGCAGTTGATTTAAGTATATTCTGGCTACAGGTGCTGTTAACTCCGGCCTAAGTGCTAGGTCTCGCCCTCCCTTATCCTGGAAGTGGTATATTTCTTCTATTATTCCTTCACCTGATTTCAGAGTGAAAAGGGATAGATCCTCAAATATAGGGGTTTTAATCTCCTGATAACCATAGGTTTCAAAGACCTCTCTCATGGTGTTTTCCACGAGCTTTCTTTCTTTCATCTCCTTAAAGAGAAAATCACGGGTTCCCCTAGGTTTTTGTAGTTCCATTAATTAAGTCTCCTATTTAATGTGCATTAACTGGTGTAAATAAAAAATTTTTTTTATTCTAAAGTTAAACATTGAATTTTCATGGTAGATAGTATTATGGGCATTGCGCAATGAAGAATAATATCAAAATAAATGAATTTTCTTATTGAAGTTCCTTTGATTAGGGGAAGTATAGATGATTCAATTAGAGGTTTTAAAAGACCTTTTTTCATGAAATACGGCCTCTTTATCAAATAGATATTTTTGGGTTGCTGAACTTTCATTTATTCACTTACTCATAGTATTTCAAGTACTCTCGGAGCATTTTAGGAAATGATTTGGCACTTAAAAAGCGAAGTCCCAGTCTTTCGGCCCAGACTTTGATCCCCTCATCAGCAGCCACTACCCCTGCTCCTAATTCCTTGGCCAGAAGGAGCACATCCAGATCAGGAGCACTGTCCAAAGTTCCCTTGCGAAGTGCAGCCCGGTAACGTTTCCTGAAATCTTTAATGGCCTTACCAATTACTTCCATCTCGATCTGGGTTTTTTTCTCACCCCTGGACATCATGACCATGGATTCCACTGCCGCTTCCCAGACAGCACTTTCCGATATGCGCATACCCTTATTCATCCTTTCCCTCATGTCCTGAACGTATTCATAGAATATCTCCGAGGGTATCTTGGTGTCATAACGGTTTGGGGTTTTTTTCACAATCCAAGTCTCAGCTTTGATCATGACGCTCTGGGGACAGTCATAACGGGTTATGTAATCAATGAATTCTTTGTAGGTAATCGGTGGCATGTGGCAGCTCATATTGAGCTTTATCCTTGATCGGGCTATGAGATCCAAGAGGACCTCCACAGTCTTATCTAGTTCCCCATCTCCATAATCATCCCTTAACTGGTTATCAGTAAAGGCAGTTGTATCTAAAACAAACCTCTGTTTGGCGATCATTTATTTAAACCCCCATATAACCATTATTCTTATAATCTTGGGTATTTTTTTGGATAGATGAATTTTCATCTCCTATCCTGAAACTATCCAATCATAACTTTTCAACTATCATCTAATTTCTAATGGGATTAATATAAACTGTTGCATTCAATAAATCTATTTAACAGAGCAATTTTTACTAGGCCAATCATAGGTTATGCCCAGACTCAACATTCGATTTTTTTAGATTTTGTTTGTTGTTTCTTATTTTTTCCTAAAATAAAATAACCCAATCCCCAACCATAATAAAAGCATTACCAAGGAAAACACCAGTACAACTTCAGGTCCAAATTGAAATATTAAGGTAACAGAGGCTGCAGTGAAAATTCCTCCCCCTACAATGGGTTCAAACAGCAATTGTTTATAACCAAAACCTTCCAGGGCAGGTGACTTGTTATCTGGATCTGATAGTTTCATTAGAAGGATTCCAGTGGCAGTCATGCCCATGGATTGCCCAAAGTTCCCTGAACCTCTTTCAAACCAGTAGCTGGGGAACATGATGGGTGCTAAATAAATGAATGCCACCAAATTCCAGATTATACCTACCACTGCCAGAATTAAGAATGGTATTAGGTTTTCTCCAATAATAGTTAGTGAAAGGGTGGCTATGGCGCTTACGATCAACACATCCAGTGAAAATCCCTGGATTCTTACAATTAAATCCCGATCCAAAGTCCGGTAAATATCAAATTTATCCAGAAATATCTGCAGAAAAATGCCTCCAATCATGGCAAAAGGGAAGAGGGGAATGAACTCTAGGAGGTAAGTTCCAGTTAAAGGTCCCCAAGTTGTAGTTTCTAGGAAAATCAGGGCTTGCTGTATAACATACCCTATCCCTATGGCCACTCCCACATAGGCAAAATGCAGGGATAATGGTTCAATTGACTCAGTTCGTGTGGTTAATTTACCGGCAGAAACTCGATTATCAAATTCAACAATTCCTGCCTGTTCTTTAAGTGATATTTCTCTCTCATTAGTAATTATTTCTGTTTTACCTCTTTTTACAGCATAGTTCATTAAAATAATTCCTAATATTACTCCAAATATTAATCCAATGGTTGCCAAGCCCAGTGCTAAATCAGACCCTCCATAAAATCCTAGTTCTTCAAAAGTTCCAGCCATACCTGCAGCAGTCCCATGACCTCCTTCGAATCCTATTTCTATTAATGCCCCTGTCATGGGATCTAACGCAAAAAAAGGAGTTAAAATGAGCATGGTAACTAATATCCCAAAAACATACTGTCCCCAAGCAATGGTCTGCCCATGGGCAATTTGGGGGCCGGCTATACGCCAGATCTTCTGAATACTTGGCAGTTTCTTCCCCAAGAATAAAGAAGCGAAAATAATGTTAATGAAAAGACCGGGAAGAACACTCCACACCTCTAGAACTTCCAGTGGAAAAATTCCTTTGGAAAGAAAAGAATTTCCAAAGCCCAACCAAGTAACTATGTTTCCCAGAACTTCCGGGCCTAAAAAAAGGGCTACAAATCCCCCAATAATAGAGCTGGGAAGAAACAGTTTTTGAAGTGGGGTGGATATTACCCGGATCCATTTGCCAGAAAGTAAAACTAACCCCAGAATTAAAAAACTAACAGCTATTAGTTCTGGTGACATGGGGAAATTTATATCATCAATACTATAAAAAAGTATTAATGGAATTTTTATTCCCAAGGAGGTGTATTAAAAAATTTAGGATTTAAGGGATGTTTGTTGATAAAAATCACAAATAACTCCTAAAACTACAATTCATCTTTTCGGATGATTTCAATTAGTATTTCATTGTGCAACTTAAGGAATTTTTCAACTATGTTGCGATATTTTTCCTCATTTTTTCTCAATGCATCGTCGGAATGTTTCCTGGTGATTGCTATGGCGTATAGATCTGATAAACGTTTTACAATTTCCAGATCATTTTCATCATATTCATCTGAATTTGCTAGTGAAATTAAACCCACTAAATCCTCGTTAACAATTGCCGGAACTGCTAAAAATGTTTCAATGGCAATATGTCCAGTTGGAGTTCCTGTGGATCGGGGATCATCATTGGGCTGATTGGTGAGAATAGGTTGCTTGTTATTTAACACCCAACCCCACAATCCACCAAATTTCTCAAAAATCACACTCTTATCCTTAACATGGCATTCAGTCCAGATATTGCGAGTCATGGTTGGAGAAATGAGAAAACCGTTTTCAGGGTCAATGTAACCTACAAAGCCAAATTCACTCCTGGTGAAAATCTGAGCATATTTTAAGACCAGATCTGAGATATCTTCAATAGGAGCTGATTCCAGAAGTTTACTGGATAGTATTGCCAAATCTGAATTAATTTTTAACTCCCGGGATAATGCTTTTTCCATCTTTTTACGTTCAGATATATCCAGTAGTGACACAACGCTTTTATCAGAAAAAGAAATCATACCCACAGTGATGAAGATATCCTTCAGATTATTGTTTTTGTCTTTAAATTTAATTTCATAATTTCTTGGAGCTAAATATGGATTATTCCTTCTCAGATCATGATATTGCGTTAATTTATTCAAGTACTTTTCAGGAACAAATTCTGTCCACTTTCTCCTTCCCTCTATCTCCCTTTTCGTGTAGCCAGAAAGTTGTTCAAATTCACTGTTGGCTAGGGATATTGTTTTATCCTCCCCTACAATTATGGTTGCAGTGCCGGTGTTTTCAAATATGGACTTATACTTTGATTCTGATTCTTTAAGCCGAAGCATTGATTCAACAATTGCTAAAAGCTCTCCTTTCGAGATGGGTTTGGTTAAACATCCATCTAATCCTTCTTCAAGCCATTTGGATCTGTTTTCAGGAGAGATTTTCAAATGGGATAATAAAATCACCAGAGTATCCTGTAGTTTTTCCTCAGATTTTATTTCCTTACCTAATTCTAACCCGTCTTTATCCGGAAGTAACTTGTCTAGGATAATCAGATCAGGGTGGTTTTCCCTTACATGATCAAGTGCTTCAGTTCCGCTGGAAGCTTCTAAAACTTCATAACCTGCAGATCTTAGTACATGTACCATAGCAACTAACTGGTCCTGTTCATTATCAACCACCAGTAATTTGGCTTTCACACCATGTTCTACCATAATATACAAACTCCTTTCATTTTTCCAGGATATAATAAGTTTAGGTGGATATTGCTACAATTTGAATTATTAATCTGTTATGTTCTGAATTATATTTGTTTTTTTGGAAATATAATTTGATAATTCCTGTAGGTTCTTTTCAATACCAGCCGATCATAAATTAGACTACAGCAATTTTTGTAATAGTTTTATAGTTTACAAACCATATTATGAAGAGAGGGTAACCATGATAAACAAGTCATTTCGGATTGATCTAAATTCCGGGATTTATCTGATAGTTAGTATTGATGGTGGTGATATGAATTGATAACTGGAAAAACTGGCCTGGTAGGAATAATGGGGGATCCTGTAGAACACAGCTTATCTCCCACCATGCACAACGCCGCATTTGAGCTTCTTAAACTGGACTATGTTTATGTTCCTTTCCATGTTAAACGAGGAAACCTTTCACCAGCAATGGAGGGTGCTAGGAACATGGGGATTAAGGGTCTTAACTTGACCATACCTCATAAAATTGAAGTTATTAAATACCTTGACGAACTGGAGGGTGTGGCAGAGCTTATAGGTGCTGTTAACACAGTTAAATTCACTGAAAACCATGTTGTTGGTTATAATACTGATGGATTTGGTGCGGTCAAGGCCATTGAAGAAAAAAAACCAATCAAAGGTAAAAAAATAATTATATTGGGAGCAGGTGGCGCAGCCAGAGCAATATCATTCCAATTAATCCTAAATGGGGTGGGTGAAGTTTTAATAGCCAACCGAACTCAAGAAAAAGCCTGTAACTTAAAAGATGAATTGACTGAAACATCCAATACTTCTGTGGATTGTCTGGAATTGGGTGATGAACTCTCTCTTGAACTTGAAGATGCAGATGTGCTTATTAACACCACACCTGTGGGGATGTATCCTCACCATAATGATGAGCCGGTGGTAAAAGCGGATAGAATGCATGCTGATCTGCTGGTTAATGATATTGTCTACAATCCCCTTGAAACCGGTCTCCTCCGAGAAGCAAGTAAGGCGGGTGCTCAGGTAGTTCATGGTACCAAAATGCTGATCTACCAGGGAGTGGAGGCATTCCGCATCTGGACGGGGGTAACACCACCAGTTGAAGTATTTGAAACAGTATTGATGCGGGAACTTGGTTACTAAAGTATCTTAACCATTGAATCTTATAAAAAGACATAGATCTAAATATTTTAACTGATTCATAGATCTGAATTTAATCATGAATCATATATTTCATTCAAAATTAATTATATAGGAGATATTAATACATGGACAACATACCATCCACCGATAACCATATACACGTAGACCCTATTAATGGTGAAGGGCCATTGGAAGTGGCTTTGAAGTTCCACAGGTCAGGTGGAACTGCCATGATCATCCCCAACAAGCCTACCTGGACAGTGAGTCCTCAGTGTAGTTTTGATGAGGTAATGGAACTGGTTATGGAATACGTGGATGAAATAAATCGTGAAACTGGGGTTAAGGCATTTGCAGTGGTGGGAGCGCATCCTGCCGAACTCAGCCGACGTGTAAAAGCGGGAATGGAATTAACCATGGCTGAAGAGCTCATGAGAGGGGCTCTGGAAACAGCACAGAACATGGTGATGGAACAAAAAGCAGTGGGAATTGGTGAAATAGGCCGACCACACTATCCAGTCTCCCCTGAGGAGATGGAAGCACATAACCGACTTATGATCTATGCCATGGAACTGGCCCGGGAGGCAGACTGCCCGGTGCAACTGCACACTGAAAGTTCAACCGAAGAACAGTTCCGGGAATTTGCAAAAATGGCCAGTAAAGCAGGTTTAAAGAAAAAAAAAGTTATTAAACATTTCTCAGGACCACTGGTTCTTCCAGATGAAAACCACGGGATCACTCCTTCCCTCATTGCTAGCGGAGAGGTTATGAGGGAAGCTCTAAGGAAGGGTAAAAATTTCCTCATGGAAACTGATTATCTTGACGACCGCACAAGGCCAGGGGCGGTTATGGGGCCCCGAACAGTTCCCCGACGTACTCGGAAGCTAATAAATTCTGGTCTACTCACTGAAGAAGACGCCTACCAGATACATGTGGAACGGGTGGAGAAACTTTACAGTGTGGATTTGGATTTATAATATTTACCAAGGGATAAATGAATTTATAATATTAACAATATGGGGAACGATTTTTTTGTCAAAATAAATAATTTACATAATTTATTTTAACTTATATTCATTGTAAAAGTGTATAGTATTGAAAGAGAAAGAATTATTCAATTTATGGTTTAGGAACTAAAAATTCAGCTATACCATAACCTTCCTTACCTTCCCACATGTATTTGGAAAGAGTTTCAATGAGAATCATCTTTTCATCAACTGGGATCATCCCAAATCTAATTACTTCTCCTCTAACTGAATATTTTGAACTTTTTTTATCAAATAAGATCATTTTAAACGTGGAAGGAATTCCGTTATTAAATTCCAGATCTATATCTGATTTTACCAGGGGCTCATTCACGGAATCTTTAAAGAAATATCCTGCATCAATATCTCCCCCCTCAACGGAAAGTTTGGTTATATTAAAAGCCTCTTCATGGGAAAACTCGGAGTTAATCCACATCCACATCTTGGGAGATCCCCAATCCCTCACACCACGGCTCAAATCCCTTTCACCCATGGCTGCAATTTCAAATACCTCACCATCTATTTCAATTTTCCCAAGGGCTTTCCCAAATTGTTCATAATGTTCTGATGCCACATTTGATGACATTTCAGTCTGTTTTTCATCAACACAATCAACGTAATCCATAACTGGGTTTAAAGCTTCCCAGGCAATATCCATTTTTACTTTAAACTCGGTAGGAACTGCAGCCCGCGGATCAAAAATTGAACCATCATATCTAAGCCTCCATTTCCCGGATCCAATTTCCTCATAATCCAAACCAGCAATATTTAATGGTTTATCATTACAGGGAGTTTCCATTTTAATCCCGGCCACCACATGAGGTGTCATTAAAAAGAAGAACATTGACTTTTCATTCTTATTGACCTTGTTCCCTATTCGCATGAAGGCGGTTAAATCATTATTCTTATCATGAAAATTAAAATAATAGCTCTCATTCCATTCTTCATGTTTTTTTAGAATTTCTAAATCAAGATCCATACAAATCCCTCACTACAATTAAATCTTTGTAGTTAATGGTTTAATTGTTAATTAAAATATTTTAGAAGTTCAAACGGATAAAAACCATCTTACTTCCATGGTAATATCTTTAACCGGTAATCATTATTTCTTGTATACAACTCCGTCATTACCATTTACAATTAACATTTCACCAGTTTTAAAAATTTTAGTGGCTCCTTTCACTGCAGTAACTGCGGGTATTCTATATTCACGGGAAATAACAGCACCATGGGATAATATTCCTCCTGTTTCTGTGATAAGACCTCCCACTTTGGAAAACACAGCAGTCCAGGCAGGGTCAGTGTTACTGGTTATCAGGATCTCATTATCTTCCAGTTGTGATAATTCTTCAATGGATTCAACCACTCTGGCCACACCAACAAATGTTCCCGGGCTTGCTGCAGCACCATAAACTGCATTTTGGTTGTATTCAGTGACTGTATCATCAAATTCTATCCCGTTTTTTATGAATTTCGGGGGGAGTGATGATTTATATCTATAAAACTCTTTTTTCCTTTTCAGAATTTTATCCTTTAGTTTTTTGCCCTTCATTCCTGAAACAGTATTTTCATTTAATTCTATTTCATTTAATTCAGCCTTTAATGATTTTTCTAATGATGAAGGGTTAATATCAAAAAAAGCAAATAATTCGCTTTCATAAAGGAAGAAAACATCATCCCTATCATCAATAATTTCCCGCAATGATAATCTCCTTCCCATCTCAAGTAACATCAATCTCTGGCGGAAGAGTAGGTGATCTAAATAGAATCTCTGATTTTCTCGGAAAGTTAAATAGGTCTGGGCTAAATTAAGCACCATTCCAAATAGTTTTGCCTTGAAAATTCCCCATCGCTGTTTTTTTATTCGAGATAAAACTTCTTTTCCTGTTTTAGATCTATTATCACGACTTTCTAATTCTTTTTTTCTTAAATCTAAGTCTGAAGAAGATAGTAATTTAATAACTTCTAAAACGTAGGCCTTATCCTCTCCCCATCGAGGATACATTATTTCACGAGTATTGGATCGGTGCCCGTAATCATTAATAAACTGATCAAACTCTTTTTCAAAACTGGAATCGGAAGAAATAATCTCATTAATCTCAGATTCGTCTAAAGAACTTATACCATCAATGGAACCTATTTTCAGTGATAAATTAGGGGTTTCTCTCAAAGTTTTAGCCAGATCAGAGAAATGGATATTCATTTCCACGGTTTTATTATCATCTAATCCTGAGATCAAACCAGCATAGAGGGTGCCATCATTATCTTCCAACCATTCCACCAACCAGTTTTTGATCATCAAATTGGTGGCTATGGAATGGGAAACCATACCGTACCTTATTAGCTGGTAGTGCTTAATACCGGCTGTTTCAATATCATTATACAGCGATAATAGTTCCACATCATCCAGTGCTTCCAGATCAGTTTCATCGAATGATCTGCATTTCTTCATAAAACCATGGGCCCATTCTCGGTATGCTTTGTCAGTTCGGTGCATCATTCCATCAGGGTCACGGATAGCTACTAAAATCTGTGAAAGTAAAGTTTTATGCAATATGGAGGGATACTCTGATATCCTCTCCTGGTCTTTCAGAGGAAAATAGTTCAATAACTCTTTGGACCGGGCAAACTTAGGATAATATGAAAAAGCTTTTTCCAAAACCCAACTATTAAAATAAACCCTAGATTTATGGAGTTTTAGAAGTTTAGAGTCTGTTATTTCCTTATAACCCATTATCCGAGCACCTTCATGATTCACGTAATCAGTGAGCATTTTACCCATAACATCGTAAAAAAGGGGGGTGGTGGCATCTGCCCAGTACTCATCACCATAGGCCCGGGTCCATAATATATCATCATTCTCCGCGTCATCGGTGAGGGTGGTTACTGGTCGTGATTGAAGAATATAGATAGTGGGTTTTTTTGTTTTATCATTGTCAGATTTTTCATCATTCTTTAACTCCCTATCATTATTTAACTCCCTATCTTCACATTCAATGGCCCATTCAATGTCCTGGGGAACACCAAAAAATTCCTCAAGTTCAATTCCAGTCTCAAGTAACTCTTTTAGGATTATATTATTAAGACTTGATTCGTCTCTATCTGCTTTATCTATGGTGGTTAAAGTGTTTTCACCGTTAATCAGGAAATATCCTTTCTTTTTTGTTTTAATATTTTTCTCAATTAACTTTCCTTCCCGGTTTAAAACAAAAATATCAGGGGTAACTATCCCTGAGGCAATGGCTTCACCTAGACCCCATGTAGATTCAATAACCACTTCATTACGTCCATTTACCGGATTGGCAGTGAAGGTCACGCCGCTAATATCGGCATTCACCATTTTCTGTACCAGTACTGCTATTCCTGCAGAGGTCAGTTCGGTGTCTAGATGTCCAATTGAAGAATCATGCCTATATTTAACGGCACGATCATTCCAGTAGGATGCCCAGCAGTCAATGATTTTTTCCAGAATGTTCTCCTTTTTTATATTCAAAAAACTATCCAGTTGACCTGCGAAACTGGCATCTTCAAGATCTTCAGCTACTGCCGATGATCTTACTGCATAGTATCCATCAGGGAGATTCATTATATTATTATTAATCTCTAAAAACAGATCTGAGGGTAATTCTTCACTTTTGATTATGTTCCGAATTGATAAACATCCATGGGAGATGGAATCTTCCATCTCGAAATCAATTGAATCAAGAATTTCGGATATCTCGCCTTCTAATTCTTTTTTAATAAAAGAATCATAGGCATCTACAGAGACGATAAACGCAGGGGGAATGTTAAAACCTGCAAATGACATCTTACTCAAATTACGAGCTTTACCCCCAATTTTTTCTATGGATAAATCTTTTTCTTTAAGATCTATCACATAACTACCTTTATCCGCCATAATTATCATTGCCCATAATATAATACTATATTTTCCCTATTTATTTCTAAAATTAAGTGGAATACTGTATTTGTTTTTAAATAAGTAGAATATAAAACCGTATGATCTTTAGTTTAACAGTATGTTTTTTAGTAATAAAAACGAGTTTAAAAAATAGTTAGATACGGTTTTATAGTTAAATACTGGTCTTTTTACCGTTGATTAATCAGAATCCTTAAATATCAGACTTATATTGTAGAATTGGTTTTTGGGAGGGTTTATGGGTTTAACCATGTCCTCCTCCAATTAGGTAACTCACCACGCTGATCAATACTCCGATGAGCATGATTTCCACACTGGTTTTAAGTAAACTTTCACGGGATACCTTACCTAGATACACACCCAGTATGACCAATGCCACAAAGCAGAGTATCACTGTGCATATGGTGGCATTTATCCTGTCGGAAATGAGAATGAATGGTACCACTGGTACGAATGAGCCGATGAAACTGCTGAATCCATGGGTGAACATGCTCATGTATATGCGCTTTTTGGCTTGCTGGTGTATGTGGGTGTCATCCAGCTTACCCTCCTCCAGCATCATCTTCTGTTCCAGTTCCCGTATGCTGCGAACCTCCTCGGCACGTTCACCAATGAAAGATCCGAAAGCATTGGACAGTGCCAGGGCAATACCACCGCTGAGACCGGTTAATCCCACAGCGAAGTTGGAAATTTCCAGTCCACTCACACCAGCCACACCACTGGCAGTGAGGGTAACGCCCATAACTGCCAGGATTCCGTCCATGGTTCCCAGAGCCACGTAACGGCTCATTTTAAAGTATTCACTTATGAATTCGCGGATGTTCATTCAAATTTACTCCAATTATATAAGATTTTTAATATAAATTACTTAAAACTTCATCTCAATCAAATGTCGGTCATGGGGGCTGAAGTGATAATATTAGCCCCTTCCCAAATCCTTATGGGCCCTTGCCAGGTGTCCTGCAGCCAGGGCACCCATCAGTGACAGTTCCCCTGCCAGGACAGTTCCAACTACGATTTCTGCAAATTTATTAACTTTACCGGATCCAGCCACACCTAAAATGTTCAAACAATCCTGAGCAGTCTCCAGACGGGTTCCACCACCTATAGTGGCCAGAGGAAGGTCGGGTAGGGTCACTGAAAAGTACAGATCACCATCTTTAACCTCAGCAGTGGTTATTCCCAGGCTTCCCTCCACCACGTGGGCTGCATCCTGTCCAGTGGCCAGGAATAGGGCAGCAATCATATTAGCGTACTGGGCATTGAAACCCATACTCCCTGCCATGGCGGAGCCAATGAGGTTTTTAGCTAGATTTACTTCCATAATAGATTCTGGTGTGGTTTTAAGTTTCTTTTCCACAATTTCACGAGGGATGAGGATATCTGCGGTCACGGTTTTGCCCCGTCCTTCTATGAGGTTCATTGCTGATGGTTTCTTATCCACACAGAGATTACCGCTTAGAGCCAGTACATGGGCTCCAGTTTCTCTGGTTAAAATATCCATGGCCTTATCTGTGGCAATGGTAACCATGTTCATACCCATACTGTCACCGGTGGTGAAAGTAAAACGGGGGTAAACGTAACGCCCCACCACTATTATGGGGTCGATTTTTACCAGACGTCCGTGGCGCGTTGTACTTTCAGCGGCTTCTTTAAGCTCTATAAAATGTCTTTCAATCCATTCTTTTATTTTAATGGCTTCAGTAACAGAGTCTGTCTGTATAACAGGGGCTCTGGTCATTTTATCATCGATTATGCGTACGTTAGCACCACCGGCTTCCCGGGTGACAGAACAGCCTCTGTTGATGGATGCAACCAGGGCACCTTCAGAAGTAGCCAGGGGAACGTAATAAACTCCATGGGCATGTTGTCCATTCAAATGCAGTGGCCCGGCCAGTCCCACCGGGATCTGCACAGTTCCCAGGGGATTTTCAATATTCCTTTTCATAGCCTCAGTCAAATCCAGGGAGTACTGGGAAAGATGGAGAAGACTGGAACCAGCTATATGTTCAGCAAACTCCCTTCTTACTTCAATTGCCTCCTGGACACTATCAGTGTTACCTTCAATTTGATGGAGTTTCAACTCTCCGTTAACAAGTTTTTCCAGTATTTCTTCTTTGTTTGCCATAGAAACCATCTTAAAATATTTTTAAGCTATGAAGTAAGATTTAATAATTTTAGTATGGATGAATTAAATTATTTCATTCATTATATCTGCAATCTGGGAGGGCTGCTCTGCCACTTTCACCCCTGCTGATTTAAGGGCTTTCATCTTGCTTTCAGCAGTTCCACTGTTCCCCTCGATTATGGCGCCTGCGTGTCCCATTCTTTTCCCGGTAGGTGCAGTTCTGCCGGCAATGTAGGCCACCACAGGTTTGGTAATGTTATCAGCAATGAATTCTGCTGCTTTTTCCTCAGCATTACCTCCGATCTCTCCGATCATGACTATAGCCTGGGTTCCAGGGTCTTCTTCAAATTTCTGGAGCACATCGGCAAAATCCATACCCACCACCGGGTCACCACCAATACCCAGACAGGTGCTCTGACCAAGCCCGGCATTGGTGATCTGGCTGGCCACTTCATAGGTCAAAGTTCCGCTACGGGAAACAATTCCAATATTCCCTGGATTGAAGATATGGGTGGGCATTATTCCTAATTTACCAACTCCAGGAGTTATGATTCCAGGAGTATTGGGGCCAATTAGCTTACAATTATTTTTACGTGCGTATTGGGCTATTTCCATAGAATCGTGGACTGGGATGTGTTCAGTGATAATCACTGCTAGTTCCAGTTGGGATATGGCTTCGAAGGCAGCATCCTTGGCGAATGGTGCTGGTATGAAAATTATAGATGCGTTAACATCCATTTCTTCTTTAACTTCTGCAATGGAATTGTAAACCGGAATTCCCTTAAATTCCTGTCCCCCTTTACCCGGTGATGTGCCGGCCACAATATTGGTATCATACTCCAGCATGCTTTTGGTGTGGAAAGAGCCCTGTTTACCGGTAATGCCCTGCACCACACATCGGGTGTCTTCGTCAAGAAATATCACTGTATCACTTCCTTTGATTATAAAAAACAATAGCTATTATTTTAATATCTTCAAATCTTTTGATTGTTGAAATTTTTTAAACCTTTAATATCTTCATTTTGCTGGAAAGTGGCACTGCCAGGTCCATTACATTCCCGTTCATATAGGCGGTGATGGACATGATCACGCTTCCCGGGATAACATAGGATGGAGAACCTCTACGAACCAGATACACGTTTTTGTTGCCTAGCGCAGCCCCCATCATGGCCCCAGCCACTACTCCGATGCTTTCAATATCTTCCACGGTCACCACTACCACCGGGTCATCTGTCTCATCAGAAACGTATCCCACGCCTGGTATTTCCTGGTTATGGTTCAAACTACTTCCACCAATATCAGTAACCTGATCCATACCTCTGGCGGCTTTTATCACAGAATCAGCAACGTTATGGACGAACCCTTCACCGCCGTAGGTGTCGAAGGCCATTATAATGGCATCAGGATAGCGGTCTTGCCTTATTTTTGCTTCGGCATAGGATATTCCTTCACCAGCGTTTTCAATGGTGTCTGATATACCATTGATGTCTCCTAAATCTTCGGCATTGTTGCGGAGAATCTCCACAATACCTTGATTGACCTCTTCCAACCGATCATCTTCCACAAAAGCACTGATGACCACATCATCGCCGGTTATATTGGTAAGAGCAGCTTTAAAGGCTCCCTTATTCAGCAAGAGGGGAATATTGTTTTCTATGTTTTTTATGAGGTTTTTACTGCAGGAAACATCGTTTCCAGAAATATCTGCACCGATAGTGGTAATCTTCAAATCATCACCTAAATTTTTAAAAGGTTAATTATTGATTATTTATGGTTTAAATCCATGGATTAAATTTTAGTGAGAATCAATATGGTGGAAACTTGTTCTTATACATTTTCTTCTAGATTTTTTTTGGGGGCCCGGTGTTCAGGGTAGTGCTACTCTATTAAACTGATCATATCTTTAATTAATTCAATGAGCCCAGTTTTAGGAAATCAGGATTAAATAGGATTCATCTAAGTTAGTATGAGATGAAATGATTCACTAAATCCCTTGATAAAAAAGATTTAGTAAGGTGGAGAAATAAATAAATAACATGTTCATGAATATTAAAATCCTATTCCAGTATACATGGATTAATACTGCATAATAAATAATTACCATGGATTTTATCATTAGGATGTGGATGCCCATGATTTTGAAACCCTTAATTTGTGTTCCAATACTCGAAAAAGATAGGAAAAGTGTTTTAAAAGTTGCCAGTGAAGCTGTAAATGCAGGGGCAGACTTGGTGGAGCTTCGCATTGATGCCCTTCTGGACAGCGATCCTCAAAGTATCATCCATTTAATGGAGGAAATAAATTATCCCCTCATTGCCACCAACCGGATGAGGGAGGAAGGAGGGCACTTCATGGGGTCTGAAGCTGAAAGAACAGAAATATTAGTGGAAGTTGCAGATCACGCGGATTATATTGATATAGAACTTCAAACTGATGAAAAATGCCGTTCTCAAGTTATTCGGGCAGCTAAATCAACAATAATATCTTACCATGACTTCCAGAAAACTCCATATCTAAATGAACTCTTGGAGGTTGTTAAAAGAGAGAAGGAACTTGGATCCATAGCCAAGTTTGCAGTCATGCCCCAGAATATGCAGGACACTCTTAATGTGCTGGAAGTAGTCAACCAGCACGACAACACCATTGGTATAGCTATGGGAAAAATGGGACGATACACCAGGGTGGTAGCTCCACTTTTAGGGTCTCCAATTACTTATGCCTCTTTAGGGGGTGGTTCTGCACCAGGACAACTGGATGTAAAACATACCCAAGAGATTATTTATAAATTAATAGGGGATGACGATTAGTGAAACTCAGAACTGGAATTATCATTGGATTATTGGTACTGGTAGTTGCAGCAGGATCTGCAATTTTCTTATCAACCAATCACAATACCACGGAGATTACAATTGAAACCAACGGTACCGCGGTATCAGTCCAATCAGCATCATCCTGGCTGTTTCCAGTTCCAGATGCAATGCTGGAAGAGATGAAGACAAAAGCCCTGGCAGATGTTGAGGATGTAGATAGTAGTCTTGGCTCTATCCAGACAGATATGCAGAACATTGCCAGTAAATATAATTATACCGTACAGGTGAAGATCAAATCCCAGTTCGGGGAAAATCAACTACCTCTGCTTGCCACAGTTAAGGGAACCTCCATGATACCTACCCTGCAGGATGGCCAACGAATTATCGTGCTTAAAACCAGCAACTTCCAGGCGGGGGATCTGGTGGTGGCCCGTCATCCTGACTACCACCTCATTGTTAAAAGAGTTGCAGAGATAAATGGAACTCAGGTTTACCTTAAAAGTGACAACCGACAAGTGGAAACTGTTAGCAACCAGATACGCAATGTAAACGGGGTTCAACAAATAGTAACCATTCAAAAAACACCTTTAGATACTTGGCTTCCTAAAACTAATGTGGTGGGCGTGGTAAAGGTTTATTAGGGTGGATTCTTAATTCTTAGGATTTTTAATCCATTTCTTTATATATTTTTAGGAAAAAAACTAAATAATTTGATCAAAAGCACTGATTTTATCTAAAATTAGCTTTTTAAAAGGCTTTCTAGTATTATAAAGCTTTTAGCAAATTAAATTTAAATAAGATTTATGATTGTTTAAAATAAAAAAATAGAGGATGATCAGGTATCGCTTAGCTCAGCTAACCGTTTAATCCTTTTCACCATGTTGGGATGGGTGGAAAGTAATTCCATGATCTTACTGCCGGTTCCTATACTGGTTTTCATATTACGGAGTTCTGCCAGTTCTGATTCACTAATCACTCCGTCCATATTAGAATCCAGCTGTCGGAGGTCGTTTATTTCGTTCCCAGCATCGGAGATATCATTGACAAAGAATGCCTTAACTCCTTCCACTTCTTTAACCTGTCTTTTATCCAGATTAGCAGATCCATAAACCAGTTTGTAAAGTGCACTGGCCAGTTTGTGGGGTTTGCCACCTATCTCCACACTTCCCTCGTCAGCATAGTATTCCCTGACTCTGCTCACGAACAAGACCAGTAACTGTCCCAGTAAGTATCCTACCAGGGCTGCAATTCCAATTATTCCCGCATCACTATCCCTATCTCCAAAGAGAGTGCTGATGAATATCCAGTAACATATTAGGGGAACCACACTGATGAGGGTCATCACTGCCATGTCATTATGGCGGATATGGCTGATTTCATGTCCCAGAACTGCTTTTAACTCCTCCTCATCCAGGAGGTTCAAAATACCCCTGGTGACACAGACCCGACCATCACCCTTGGTACGTCCAAAGGCAAAGGCGTTAGGGATGCTGGTTTCAGCAATTCCAACTTTAGGTTTGGGGATCCCGGCATTCATGGCCAGTTCATCCACCATGGCATGCAGGTTGGGTGCTTCGTGATGTGACACGTAATGCACACCCATGACCTTCTCCACCATGACCGGGCCCAGCATGTACTGGGCAAAAACAACCACTATTGCCATTACGGCAAATATTAAGGGTGTTCCAAAGCCCAGATATGTGCAAATGACCGTTATTATGGCATAAAGTATACCAAATAATAGTGCAGTAGCTAACCATATTCGTAGTGTTAGCAAAAATCTTTTCAATTTATACACCTGCCTTATCCATCTTATTTTTACTTATTTTTTTATTTTCTATTATTCCGCGATTAATAGTAATGAACTAAGTATATAAATATAATCAATTTCATCTAAAAATGTATCCCCCTGGGAATCAAATAAATTGAAGTTAAATTTCAGGAAAATTGATTGAACTTAAAAAAAATGTCTTCATGGGGAGTGAGTGGTATTTAAAATACAATAACGGGGGTGCAGTGGGTTTTGGCATGTTGGAATGGTTTAAATACTTGTTTTATTTTTAATTGGTGGTTCAGTGCTGGTAACTGTCACCTTTTTTTGGTAGTAAATATAAAAGTATTTTATTGGCCTTCAATGCCGTGTTCCCTATTGTTACTACCCTCCGCATTATAACCATATGCTCCGAAGCGGTAGCCCTGTTACCTTAGGAGTTCTGAAGTGTCTTGTTGTTTTAACCCCTTTCGAGGCTGTACTCATTTATCTTTGGTTTTAATATTTGAGCGTACTCCTTTAGCCCCCAAAAAATCAAAAAACCTAAATATACATACATTATCAAATTTCAATCTACTGAAAGATATACATTAAATAAATATTTAATTGAAACAGAAAAAGACATTAATCTAATGAGAGATAAAAAACTGAATCTAATTGATAAAAAGTCGATCATTCTATTAATCTTTTATTACTTAAGAGTGTTTTTAGGAGATTTTATTCATGCGAAAAATTGAGATTTACCGTGATACTATTTTAATATTTCTTCGTGGGTTGTTAATGGGCACTGCCGATGTGATTCCTGGAGTTTCTGGGGGCACCATGGCACTGATCACAGGTATTTACCAGAGGCTGGTTCATGCCATCAGTCAGATAAATGCCAACTTCGTTTTAGCAGCCTTAAAGGGTGATTTTGCAAAATCAAAAGAAGAAATTCTGAAATGGGATTTCAACCTGTTCATACCTCTACTTGCTGGAATCGGGGTTGCGGTTTTAACCATGTCCAAGATCATGACGGTTATGTTGTCCGTTTACACCGCCCCCACCTTTGCATTCTTCTTTGGTCTCATCTTAGCATCGGCTGGTTTCGTTTACAAACATGTGGATGAACTCAACTTTAAGAACATTGCCTTCGCGGTATTTGGCTTTGTTTTTGCCATAATATTCGTGGGATTAAACCCAATACAAGCCAATCATACTCTGCCCATCATTTTCCTGTCGGGAATGGTGGCGGTATGTGCAATGATTCTTCCAGGTATTTCTGGAGCATTTCTATTGCTCCTTCTAAACCAGTATGAGTACATGCTGGCAGCCCTGAATCAGCTTAAATTTGTTGATATTCTAACATTTTGTTTAGGGGCAGTGATAGGTATCTTATCATTCTCACGCCTCCTGGATTACCTTCTGAAAAATCACAAATCAGTGACCATGGCTTTCCTGGTGGGGCTGATGATAGGAACCTTAAGATTACCCTATGAAAAGATTACAACCTCCATGGACTCAATGATACCGGTGATTTTGGCCGGGTTATTTGGCTTTGTCCTGGTGATTGTTCTGGAAAAACAGTTCGAAAAGCATAATCTTCACTGGGAGGCTTAAAAACCTCATTAAACATTTTTTATTTAAATAAAGCCTTATTAGAATTAATTTAAATATTAGTTAATATATTTTTAGGAAAAATTAATCAAGTTTTATTTTTACAACTAGGTCCCTGAAAATTCTCCATTATCCTTCCGCGAACTTCTTACTCATCTACTCAAACTTCTTAAAACCACTGGGATTAAAACCCTGGGAAATGAGTAGCTGCTGATCCACACTCTGAAGAGGTTTTTCACTGGCAGGCGGTATTGGATTTCCATTTTTAGCTAGAATAATGCCATTTTTTTTGTTGGCCGCTAAAAACTTCCCTGCATTTCCATTAATGATAATAATGCCTTTGATCATGTCAATGGCTGTAAAATCATCGGTGTTACCATCAATAATAATTGTTCCTCCGTTTAAGAGGGCGCCGGTGTTTTTACCGGCGTTTCCATTTATTCTGGTGGTGCCATTGCGCATTAGTATCCCGGTGGAGAGATCTACATCTCCCCTTTTCACGATCTCCGCTGGAACATCTAAACGGGCACCTATGGTGTCCTTAACTGTACCGTCATTTATTATGAACTTTTTACCGGCAAACTGACAACCCACCAGTTTGTCACCACCCAATCCATTGGTGACAATATCGGTTATGCTCCTGAACTGCCTATAACCATTCTTTTGGGATTTTACCTCAACCAGGTTTCCCATAGGTTCCTTTACCTTTCCCTTAACGTAGATGTTTCCCCTGGTCATGCTGATCCCCATTCGGGTGTCAGCATCTCCTTCCACATAGATGTCCCCCACTGGAATGTCACTACCGGTTCCACCAAAGTACTGTAGATCCACACCCATGCTGGATGCCAGTCGGTGCCCGGCATCACCATTAATTCGCACATCACCCTTATTTTTCAGGTGTTCCACTACCTCACCAAAGGTTAAATCATTTCCAGGGATTTTCCAGCTGGGATCCAGTTTCTCCCCTTTGTGCTGCCAGTGGAAGTTGAATGTGAAGTCACCCAGACAATCTATCCCTTCAGTTACTTCTATTTCCAGAAGTTCCCTTTCCCTTACTGTATCTGTTTTCCGGCCGAAGATTTTAAACATAACAAGCCCCTCATCCTGTTTGCATACTCATCTTGCTTATATTATCTGGATATTCCTTAATAAAAAAACCATATTTTCTCCAAAATAATCATATTTTCACTAAAATACTCATATTATCATTTAATTTCTTTCCTCTAAATTTAAAATCTCAACTCATTTCTACGCTGGGTATCCATTACTTGGGAAAAAGGGAACAACTACTGATATAATTAATTTTCCCAAATATTTCCCGGACATTTAATCTCTGTTCCTCTGAAAAATCCTATAAATCCAGTTCAAGAAGATCATCACGGGAATTATCATCTGTCCAATTTAATCTCTCGATAATTGTCAATTTACTCAAATCTTTCACCCATTCATGATATCATTCCTTTAAAAATTCCTCTTAGAAGATCATATTTACTATGAACATACAATTATTTTAAAGAGATTAAATCATTAAAGTGAAGGATTTAATGATGGATAACATTTTAATTTGAATTTCAAGTCAATTTACTAAAACTAGTCGGATTGGCAGGATACAAAATATGATAATGAAGCAGAATGTGATTAAATTCCTCCAGAAAAACGGTGTGGAAACTCGATTTGTCAGCATAGTTGATGATAAGGTGTATATTAATAATCTGAAATTATCCAGGTTTTCACGTAAAAAGGAGGAATTGTTCCGGGATAACTTCCCGAATTTCGAGGTTAGAAGGTCCAAGGTCTTCCAGAGGATCTGTACCCGTGCTTCCCGTGTGCTTAAAAATGCACTGACTCCCCATGATAGAATACTCCTCATTAGTCCGGAAAATTGTGTAGATTTAACATTGTATGCTGTTCTGGAACCCTACACGCGGAAGTATGGGGTGGAGTTAATTATTCCGGATAATGGGGTGGATGAATTTAAAGAACCGGATCTTGAGGGGGAAAATGGTGATATTGATGCAGTGGCACTTCCACTTACCCTTGACGAAGAAGTGGAGAATATATTGGCAGCCATGCTCAATGGAAAAAAATTAAACCTTTTAAGCTCCCAATCTGAGAAAAATGGAGTAAAAATAATCTATCCTCTCAGTAATATTCCATTGTCTTGGATAGAGTCTTGGATAGATATTGAAGGTTTTAATTGTGATTTTGATGATAAACCTGGGCTCCCCAGGGACATGCTGGAATTTTTGGAGGGTTTTATTCCGGATGTACGGGAGAAAATGATGAGTTCTGCTGGTTATCTTTTGGGGGAAGATGATTAGGAGTGTGGACTTATTACATCCCTGCTTTAAAAACCTATAAGTGTTTATCGGCCTTTATTAGAAAGCTCAGGGATATTATCCCAATTGAAATCCCAATATTACGTTATTCATTCAGATCTTAGATCAGTGTTTAAGTATCTCCATTGGAGAAATTATGAAAAGGTTTTTAAAGTATTCATATTATAGTTTATTAAACCTAGAATATTCTGGAGGATGAACGGTGCCTAAAAGTATTAAGGACATTTTAATTGAAATGAAGAATATGTCCGAATTAATGGTGGATTTAGCATATTCTGCACTACTTTTTAATAGCAAAGATGCTGCAGAAGAAGTTATAAAACTTGAAAACAAAGTGAATAGGCTTAACTACCAAATTAAGAAAGAATCCCTCCTCGCTGCAAGGACAGTGGAGGATGCTGAAAAATTAACAGCTCTTCTCGAAGTAGGGGAAGCTGCAGAAACCATAGCAGATTCAGCAAAAGATATTGCAGACCTGGTTTTAAAGGACATGAGACCTCATCCTGTATTTAAAATGGTTATGGAAGAGTCAGATGAAGTTATAATGAGGATAAAAATATCTGAAGGTTCAGAACTAATCGATAAAACGTTGGGGGAGCTTTTACTTGCAACTAGGACTGGAATGACTGTTATTGCAATTAGAAGAAATGAGTCCTGGATTTATGGGCCCGATAGAAATACCATGCTTTCTGCCGGTGATACACTTATAGCTAAAGGAAACGAAACAGGCCGTGCTCTACTCATAAAACTTGCAAATGGGGAAACTAAGATAGAAGATCTTGAATATGAAGAATTAACTGAAGATTAGATACATTATTTTTATTTAAGTAATTATTAATCCATTTTTTTGGAAGTATGGGAGCATATTTTTTCACAATACTTGCGGATAATTTATTAGAATTTTCTAAATCGTGTGTGTTAATTTAGAAAAATACTCATTTTTACTAGAATTTTTGGTAATATTCCCAAATCTTTATAAGTACTGTGGATATATTTTATTTTGTATTATGATAAGGTGTTGGAAAAAATGGATGATGTAGATTTAGCTATACTCCGTTCCTTAATTGAAAATTCGAGGATTACAATATCTCAAATGTCAAAAGAAATTGATATTCCCGATGCAACCATATCGAACCGGCTTAAAAAGTTGGAAAATAACGTAATAAAACGTTATACTTTGATACCTGATTGGCAGAAAATTGGTCTGGAAATAACTTCCATAATCATTATTCAGACTGAGTCTGAAAAGCACGAGTTTGTAAAAGAGGAACTTTCAAGGCTTAAGGAAGTTTCAGAAGTTTACAGTGTTTCCGGAGAATATGATATTCTAATTAAAGTCTGGGTAAAGAGCATTGAGGATTTAAATCAATTAATTAATTCAAAAATCCGTTCAATTGATGGTGTTGAAGATTTGACTGAGATGATAGTAATGGAACGAGTAAAAGAGGACATTCCATCACTTTAATGGAAAAATAAGGTAGAAATGTCGGAAAATCAGATTACACTTAACAAGTACAATGATTTAAGATGTTTATTTGAATTTTATTTAGTTAAATTAGCCCATTCTGTAATTTTAGGGTGGTTAGGTGAAATGGACGGAGAAACTAGTGAAGAAGATTGGCGATATAATCCATATCGTTCTAAACTGGATGGCAAGATTATCAGTCCTAGTTTCAAAAAGGTCTTTGAATACTCTCCAGATCCCTTTCATCATAAGCGGTAAGATTACTAACTTTTTCAGAGATTTTTCAAGGGTTTTAGGTGAAACATTCACCGCTCTTTTCATATGTGCTATTGGGGATTTAATAGCAGGCATACTTCTAAGTGGAATGACAAACACACTGGAAATGCTTCCTGGGCTTCTTGTTCTTATTCCTGGTGCAATTGGGATGAGGGGTAACATATTTGGTGCATTAGGGTCAAGATTAGGTTCAAACCTCCATATTGGTACTTTAACTCCAGAATTAAAGAAATCACCAGTATTAAATCAGAATATCATTTCTGCAATGATTTTAACCATTATAATGTCAATTTTCCTTGCATTTGCAGCTAAGGGTTTTTGTATTCTCCTAGGATTTGAAAGTATCAGCATCGTGGATTTCACACTTATTTCCGTACTTGGAGGAATTTTTTCAGGTGCACTGCTGTTACCGGCAACAATTTTAATTTCTATAAAAAGTTATGAAAATGGATGGGATCCTGATAATGTAACCACACCGTTAATTGCAGCTTCAGGAGACCTTTTTACTATTCCATCAATCCTTTTAGCGGTACAGATATTATTATGGATACGGAATGGATATGTGGATACAGTTTTATTTGCAATATTTATTATAATTGGAATTGTGGGCTTTATCTATGGGATTAAAAGCGGAAACCATCTTAAAAAGATTATTGTGCACAGTACTCCCACACTGTTTTTATCCTCCTTGTTTGGAACAACTGCCGGTACAATTTTAAACGGCAGTTTTTCAACTATTTTAAGTAATCCCAGCATTCTGGCTTTGGTACCCTTATTTTCAGGCGAAAGCGGAGACCTGGTAAGTATTTTAGGGGCAAGATTATCCTCTGGATTACACATTGGATCCATAGAATCTTCATTAAAACCTACAGAAGGTGCATTAAGGAACTTTGCTATAATCATAATCCTGGCAATAATTATTTACCCCTTAATAGGAGTTTTAGCTTACTTTGGATCCCTGGCTATTGGTGTAGAATCAGTTGGACTTGCTAAGATGGTCTTTATCAGCACATCAGCAGGATTGATGCTCACACCAATCATGCTTTTAATTGCTTTCTACCTGAATACTATTTCCTACAGAAAAGGTCTTGATCCCGACAACATAGTCATACCATTATCCACCAGCATAACTGACCCTGTTGCCAACACCTTCCTGGTGATGATGGTGATGTTTACATTAGGTCTTTCATTTTAAGCGGGTAATTTATCAAAAGTGGGAAATTAGATTAGAACGCTGAACATAAATAACATAAACTCAAATTTTAGATTAAAACAAGAGTTTTATAATGTCTACAAGTGGTTTTTTTGGGACTTCGAATACAAAAAAACTAATAGGAATGGGGCATATGGAAAAGTTTAGGATGTTGTGGGTTAGTATTTGTCTTTTTATAGCTGTATATGGTTTTATTTCTGGTTATTTGCATCCCTTTGAAGCTTACGGTACTGATAATGGTTTTTCTTACAACAGTGATTATTTATCCTTTTCCCATAATTTTCTCCATGATTTTGTACATATCAACAAGCTTGATCCTTCTTATAACAGTTCTTATAATTATTCTTACATAGTATCCGCTAGATTTATCAATGGTGACCAGATTGTAGTTTATAGGCCCATTGATACCAATTTATCTGCCTATGAAGAGGCTCTTAAACTGGAACCTAAAAATATTGGAAATCATAGTGCAGATTACACTGTTGATACCATTCAAATAGCAAATAACACTGGTTATAAAATCGATTCTTTGAATTATTACAGCGGATTTAATGAAGGAGAGTTCGTATCTGAGTCAATTGACATAGTATTTGTTAAAAATGGAAAATTATATCAAATAAGTTTCTTTTCATCTGAGAAAGATCATCTAAATCAGAACCAGGCAAATATGGATAAGATTGTAAACAGTTTTACAGTCTATTGAGAATCCCAGATTATAATTAATAATGAAATAAGAAAAAATAGGGAAAAATTTATTGAAAACTAAACAAAGATGTTTGTTTTCCCTTTTCTTTGGATTCAGACTTTTCAGAATCACTTTTAGAATCACTTTTATCCTTAGATTCCGCACTTTTACTTATTTTACCCTTCTTGGTTTTAGTACTGGTCTTTGGATCTTTGGGAGTGATTGGGGTTTCAGAGTCATTTGTTTTTGAAGCTTTCTTAAAAGACGAATCTGTGTTCACTACAGGGTCATTTTCTGTCACTGCAGTCTCTGAGGGTCTCTTTGAGGAGGGGTTTTTAGTGGATTTTGTTGTTTTTGGGTTAGTTGTTTTGGTTTTACTTGTTGTTTTAGCCTTAGTTGCCTTTTTAGGTTTCTGCTTTTTAATTTTCCTGCTTCGGAACTGTTTTACCTCGGCATCTTCCAGGTCAAAATAGTCTGCCAGATCCTGGGCCAGTTCATCACCCTGGAACATTATCTCAAAGTAAGGGAAATATTCAATGGCCACCTTCCGGGATGTGTGCATTTTAGCTCCCATTTTGGTTGCTACTCTGTCTCTGAGATCCCTTTTCGCCCGGTTTTTAGACAGTTTACTGTAAAATGTGGAGCTGGCGTATCTGCTAAATTTTTTATAGGTCTCATCCTTGGCCAGGGCCACCCCCACCCCCATAAGATCGTAGGTATACTTCCAGTAACCATAATGTCGGGTGTGGAAAGCCCTACCCAGGTATACGTCGGCTTCGGCCACTGCATTATAAGCTTTTTCAATCTCTTCTGCCTTTTCATACTCCCGGGGGATGTTCTCGGTTATCTGTTCCAGGATGAAACCTGGATCCGCCTCCAGGCGCAGGGAATCCTTGATCCGTCTGGGGTTTTTGCTCTTAAGTACAGTGCGCACCGAGTCAAAGATGTTGTTAATATCATCTTTTTCGGCTATGGCTTTCAGATCATCAGAGGTGATGGAATCTTTTCCCTGGGCAATGACTTGCAGATCGTTAATTGCAGACCTGAGATCTCCACGTGATCTTTTGGCCAGTGTACGAAGAACGTGTTCTTCAAAATCGACTCCTTCCTTGACACATATCTTTTTTAAAAGTGCTACAATGGAGTTAGTGTGCACTTTACGGATTTTTATAAGTTGGCATTTGGATTTAAGGCCCTGTATACGTTTACTGTAAAGGTCGTTGGCCATCATGATCATGGGATGATGACCCTCTTTGATGATCTTATTTATGGCCCGTATACCACCACGATCCTCATTACCATGGAGTCCGTCCACTTCATCCAGGATTATAAGTTTAAGGCCGCCCTGGCCAAAGAGAGAAACAGAAGCGGATGCTTCCCCAATGGTGTTCATGATTATATCATATGATCTCTTATCACTGGCATTGAGTTCTATGTGGTCTGAGAACTGCTGTGCAACCAGATGGGCCAGGGTGGTTTTCCCGGTGCCAGGTGGCCCTACTAGTAGCAGGCATTTCTGGGGCTCGCCATGATCCCAGTTTTCCAACCAGTTTTCAATCTCTTCAATGGCCTTTTTATTCCCCAGAACATCTTTCATAGTCTGGGGACTGTACTTCTCAGTCCACAACATCTAATCTGCCTTTTCCTTTGGTAAAAATTTGGTCAAAAGAGCTTCTAATTGTATTCTAGGATTGGCACCTTCCCTTATCCGGAAATCATATTCTCCAATGTGTTCCACCAGATTTATGTAATTTTCACTTGCGATAAGATCATCCATGGCCATTCTGGAGACTTCCTGATAAACCTGGGTTACCATGTCTTCTCCACTGGTTCCCTGAACCACCATGACCTCCCTTAAAAGGTCACGAGCGTCCATGAAATCTCCATCCAGTGCCATGTTCACGATCCGGCGAACATCTTTGGGTTTGGCTTTAGAAACTACATCGTGAACAGTTTCTTCAGTCACCTCCTCACCCATAGATGAAGTAGACTGCAGGATATTAACTGCCCGACGCATATCTCCCTCAGCGAAATAAACAATGCTTTCCAGTGTTCCAGGGGCATAATTAACTTTTTCGGCTTTGGCGATTATTTCCAGTCTCTTTATGACTTGGTGACCCTTGATGGGTGCGAACCTGAATATGGCACACCTGGACTGTATGGGATCGATGATCTTGGAAGAATAGTTACAGGAAAGGACGAATGAGGACGTTTTGGTGTACATCTCCATCTCACGACGGAGGGCATGCTGAGCATCTTTGGTCATGTTATCCACTTCATCCAGGAATATAATCCTGAATGGAGCTCCAACTGCTTTTAGTCGGCAGAAACTTTTAATGTCTTTACGCACAGTTTCAATACCCCTGGCATCAGAGGCATTCAACTCCAGAAAGTTCTGTTTCCAGTATTCACCCAGCATGGCTTTGGCCAGTGCAATGGCGGTGGTGGTTTTTCCCACCCCTGCCGGGCCAGTGAACATTAGGTTAGGCATGCTCTCCTCGTTTATGTACTGTTTAAGTCTTTGTATAATGTGATCTTGACCCACAACATCATCCAAGTCTTGTGGTCGGTATTTTTCCACCCATGGTCCGTTCATGATTATCACCGTTTTTGTTTTACTACAGAAATTTTTGTGAATGTAATATGACTATTGGTATGTAATTGGTATTTTAAAAAGTTTTGAAATTTTAACATTATAGGTTTATTAACCCCTTTGATGTGTAAATTTATTTGATTTATAAAAAGAGTTTATAAAAATCTTTATAAACTGCTATATTTAGTTTTGATAGGTTGTTGTGTTTAAAAGAGATTATTTGGATTTTAAAATATTGGTTTACATCATATTGGTCTTATAATGATAAAGATTTCCAACTTACAAAGGGATTCCATTTATTAAGCGAATAGATGGGCTATTTCAGGATGCATACTTTGTTTTATGTTTAATTCATCCATTGCTTTGCCATACGATTTTTTAATTTCATGGAATTCTGGCCTTACCATGCCTCTAAACGCCTCGTAACCCATTACTCTACCATAATTTTCAGTTATGACTTCGATGATACGGTTGAAATCCTGGATGAATATTTCTTCCCTTTCAGGGAGTGGGATTTTTTCTGCATTTTTCTTGATCTGGGCAAAGTCAATGGTGGCATTACTCTTTAAATCCACATTCCCCAGGAGTCTTTTACACTTTTCGAAGGGCAAGAATTGTTTGGTAAGTCCTCTGGCAGGAGCAACTCCCATGATCTTGGCTGCACCCATGGCCATGGCCAGGAATATTGATTCATAAATGTCTAACAGGAGTTGGGAACGTTTTTCAAGGTCATCAGGTACTTCAACATGTTCCGGTAATGAGGGAAATGAGATAGGTGGTTTGACTGTGGGTATACCTGGTTTAATTTCTTCAATTACTTCTTTAACTTCAGTTTCAGAAGTTTCCATTTCACTTTCAACTTTTGTCTTCGTATCCTGGGGTAGAGGTTCCTCAGCAGAAGGTCCGGTAATGGATTCAGTCATATCTGTTATGGGTTCTGCAGTTATTTTTTCAGTTCTTTCGAATATTGATTCGCCAACTGATTTTGGGTTGCCTTCTTTCACATGTTTCTCAGTTAACACACTTGATTCGGCAACCACCTTATCTGGAACTTCAACTTCTCCAACAGGGGTTTCTGGTATTTCAGAGGTTTCGAGGGCCTGATCATGAATTTTTCCAGTAATTGGTTCTTTCGTTTTTATGTCGTGAGCTTCTTTAGTTGTTATCTTCACTGGTTTTACATCTGCAACAATAGTTTCGATTGAGGATTCTTTGGTGGCAACTTTTTCAGCCACGGGTTCATCTGTTGCCAATGAGGGTACTGCCTCTTCAAATTGCACTTTTTCAGGAATTGGAATTTCTTCTGGAGTTTTTAATGCAATGTCCTGGGTTAATTCATGTATTTTTGGGGATGCTCTTTTGGCATTCACCAGAACCATACCCACGTTAGCTGAGTCATGCATTAAAATGATTAAATGAACATTTCCCAGGCCTAAAAAGAGTGCTTTCCCTCCAGATGACTCCACTAACACTCTTTCCATTTTACCCTGGCCAGATGAGTTTAAAAGTCTAAGGGATGAGCTGGAAATAACTTGGGACATGGGGCCGAAAAGATTTATATCCACATCAACCCGTAATTTGTGGTGTAATATCCGCCCATCACTGGCCACAATAAGGATACCCTCCACAGCAGTGGTTTTATCCAAGTCTTCAGTGGCCTTTTCCAGTTGCATCTTCAAACGGGTGTCAGTCATTGGATCACAAAATTTAGTAAAGAAAACATAATTCTATCAAATATTCTTACTGTAACTTTTTATATGCTTATCGTTTTTTCCATTGGACTTTAAAAAATAAACTTCTATGAAAGGATCCAGGGGTATGATCCCATATCTTGATAATACGAATCTAATTATGGAAGTTTTATGCTTATTACTTAGTTTGTTTTTTATTTTTAAAATAAATGGTAATTTTTAGGTAAATAAATATTACGGATAAAAAAATAAAGAATTTTGAGGTTTAAGAAAGACCTCAGAGTAAATGTTTTTTCAGTAGTTGACCTTCACTGTCGTAGATATCCACTGCTAGTGGTGAACTTCCATCAATGGCGTGGGTTGCACAGGAAAGACATGGGTCATAAGCCCGTACAATCATTTCCAACTTGTTCTTAAGCCCCTCTGAAACATCTTCGCCGTGGATCATCTGTTTAGCAGTTTCCCTAACTCCAATATCCATGGATAAGTTGTTCTGGCCAGTGGAAACGATCAAGTTGGCTCGGTTAATGAATCCTCCTGCATCGGTTTCATAATCGTGGATTAGGATCCCTCTGGTGGCTTCAATCATTCCCACACCCCTTTTGGTTTCACTGGATTCTTTGGCTTCTTCCTTGGTGATTAATGGTTCGGAAAGTTGCTGGCGCAGGTCAGTACCGGTTATGCTGTCATCTTCCAGGAGCTGTACTGCTCTTTCAGCAGCATACATCAACTCGATTAATCGAGCGTAATGGTACAGTAGAGCATTTTGTGCAATTCCATACTGATCTTTGTATTCACCGTAAAGGGCGGATGCCTTTTCAGTAGGTATGTTGTCAGCTACGTTTAATCGTGCCAGTGGACCCACACGGTAATTACCTTCAGGGAATCCAATCTGTTTCAGATATGGGAATTTCAGGTAGGACCATGGTTGAACTTTTTCCTCAATGTAGTCCAGATAATCAGCGGCTGCAAATTCGTAAACCTGGTTACCGGATTTATCAATGATTTTGGCCGGCCCATCGTAGAACTCAATGGAACCACCATTGGACAGCGCTCCAAAATGACTTTCTACAGGTCCTAATGCTTCAATTGCTTCACTGTACTGGACAAATAATGGTTTAGCTACTTCAACACCCTGTTCTATTAGGTTTACCGCGTCTTTTGCTTCTGCCAATAACTGGGCCTGTTGTTCGGATGTTATGCCTCTGGATTGTCCGCCAGGTATGGCAGTTACTGGACTTATGGGTTTACCTCCCACAACTCCGGTTATGGATTGTCCAATTTTACGGGTTTTTATGGCCATCATAGCCAGTTCCGGATTACTTTTCAGGATCCCTATAACGTTTCTCATTGCGGGGTCTGATTCAGGACCCATAACAAGGTCTGGGGCGCCTAAGAAGTAGAAGTGGAGTGAATGGGAGTGAATGTATTGTCCCAGGAGCATAAGTTCCCTTAGTTTCTTGGCAGTTTCTGGCGGTTCCAATCCAAATACCATGTCAGTGGCTTTGGCTGCTGCCAAGTGGTGTGCAGTCTGACATATACCACATATTCGTGGTGTTATCCGTGGTGCTTCTTCTACGGCTGCACCTTCCAGGAATTTTTCAAATCCTCTGATTTCCATAACATGGAAATGGGCATCTGCCACGTTGCCGGCATCGTCAACCTGCACAGTGATCTTGGCGTGACCTTCAATCCGACTTACTGGACTAATTTCGATATTTTTCATAATATCACCATTTAATTTTGACTTCACTTTTTAACCAGTTGAGGGATGAGTGAAACCTGTTTGTCCTCCATGGTTTTGCTTCCAATCACGAATCCGTAAATGATATGTCCTATATCATAAAGCTGTTTTTCAACGTCTTTTTCGGGCATATTAGATACGTGGGAGATTCTTTTGATTACTCCATTGTAAATATCGTGGCTTGGTTCCCTTAAAACATCCAGGGATGGCCCTCCACATCCGTGACAGGGGACTCCTGCTTCGGTGCAGAGACCACCACAGCGGCCTAAAGTGACTGAACCAAGGCATACATATCCCTGACTCAGGAAACATTTCCCTGGTTCGGGGTCACCTTCAATTCTGCGGTGTATTGTATCAAATTCCACGTGTTCCATTTCACGTTGGCAATCCGCACATACACTTTTTTTGGGAACATCCGGTGCTTCATTATTTACAAGTGGTATGAGAATGTCGTGGGTGAGTTGTTCTTTGGGTGGGCATCCTGGTATGAATCCATCAATTATGGTGAAGTCGGCTGCCGGATGGACAATGCTCAAGAGTTCTGGAACCACTTCATTGGGGAGGGGTGCGGACACTGTACTAGGGTTGTCAGAGTATGTACGTGATGTGACTTCTTCTGAGGTGTAAAGATCAGCCATACCGGTTATACCACCGTAGCAGGCACAGGTTCCATAGGCAATGAGGTATTTGGATTTTTCCCGGAGTTCTTCCAGTCTTTCCTTGTTTTCAGCGTTACGGACAGAACCAGAGACAATGGCAATGTCAATATCATCTGGCACTTCTTTGACATCCATTATTATTGGAGCATATACTATTTCGGCCTGATCCAGTAATTTCACCAAGTCTTCGTGAAGGTCCAGTATTGAAATTTCACATCCTGAACAGCTGGCCAGGGCTTCTAAGGCTATTTTAACCATTATTTACCACCCCATTTAATGGTGAGGGTTTTAAGGCATGCGTTGGGGCCTACGTGGTCTATGTCCACTTTTCCTTTGATATCCATCACTTCTTCCACTGCTCCAACCATGTAACCGTATAATAGGTAACATAGTGGTCCTTTTTGTGGTAAACCTGTTCTTCGGAGGGTTTGCCTGACAACGCAGTCCCTGAAGAGAAGTTTTACAATAGTTTCATCTCCTTTTTCGATGGTGTAATTTTCCTGTCCGGCTGGTTTCCACATCCTATAGTAAAATTCATGTCCCAGAACTTCACCCATCTCATCCATGGCCTGTTCCAAGTTGTCGGTTTTTTCCATCATTTTCGCGGCATCGTGGCCCATTCTTTTACCTGCCTGATAAACAATGGCGTTGGCACCTCTTCCTGAAACCTGTTCCAGGGCACTGGACATGGATCCCATGAATTTCATTAGCACGTGCAGTGCATCTTCATAGTCATCTATGTCTCCACCAGTTTCCTTAGGAATTAATTCAGGTTTAAATGTTCCTCTAACTTCTTGTATTGCCATAATAATGCCTCAGATAATTCTTTCCAGTATGTGGTTAACTCTACGGTCAATGTATAGTCTTTTAGCCACGTGGATGTCTTTGTGAGTCATGGCCTGTGCAGGGCAGATTTCGTGACAGGAGAGGCATGCCATACAGTCATTGACATTAACTACTTCTGTTTTCCATCTTTCCTCATTCATTTTATACACGTCGTTGGGACAGTCATCCACACAGGATCCGCATCCCACGCATGCATCTTCATCTATTATGATTTCAACCATTTTAACTCCTCTTTTTCCTTTTTTAAACCATTATGTCTCCTTTATATCAATGTTTTATTTTTTTGGATAATTGTTAATTGTATAATGATGGGCAATTCTCATTATTAAGTGTTATAACTACACGTTAATGGACCAGTAAATATTTGTTAATAATATGAATATTTGTAACTAATAAGTATTGTGTAATCGAACAGTTCGGGGTTAATTCTATTAAAGATAGAAATCCAAATGATTATTTGGATTTATTTTATTTTTATGGGCTTTAATCATAATATGAAGTATCGTTGGAGCTATATTCACTTAAAATGTTGTATTGATGGGGAATACAGTTAATAAAATTCTATAAAATCTTTAAAAATTAAAAAGAGTATTTAAATCATAAGTCACTACTTGATACCATCTTAAAATGGGTGATCCAGGCAGCTTGTTTCTTACCGGGAGGATAACATGTGACAATTAGTAAACGTGCCTGTCCTTCTTGTGAAAATCTAATAGGTTTGGTTTTATAATCCCAACGAATATCATTTCCATTGGAGGTGACCTCGTAGACAAATTTCTTCTTCTGGGTAAAATCTTTGATAATAGCCTGGTCTCCAGGTTTCAGGGAAGCAATGTTGGTGAATAATCCGGAATATGTTGTTCTATGGCCTAAAATTCCACATTCACCGGGTTTACCTGGCATAACGCTCTCAGGATAATGATAAACAGCGTTATATGCGTTTACAGTATCGGATCGGATGGTTGCATTTACATTGAGTTTTGGGATTATTAACCGTGCATTGATATAAGAACTGGTGAGATCAGTGGGGTCCAGTGCATTCACCGGATTACTCATCTTCTCCTGGTAATCTTTAACACTTTTCTGAGCTTGGGTAACGTTTTCCATCTGCTCAAAACCAGCCATGGCTATGCTTGCTGCCAGCGTGAAACACGCAACTATTATTAGAATGGAGAAAATCTTATAGGGTGACATTTTCACGAGACATCTTCAATTACCAAAAGCCCTTTAACTTTCAATGCTAACTGGCTGCGGAAGGTGGCTACCTTCCAGGGGTCACAGACCCAGACATTTAGAGTTGCTTTAATACCAGTATCTGTCATTTCTTTTATAAGCACATTTGGTTTTGGCTCATGAAGCGTCCATTTACAGTTGGATGCAGTTTCCACCAGAGAGTTAACAACTACTTCCAGTTCCATCTCATAGGGGATGTTAATATCCAATCCCACTCTACGGGTTTCCTGAGCAGTGGAGTTGATGTATATATTTTTGGAAAAAGTGGAGTTGGGAATGGTTATGATTTTATTATCCTCCGTTTTGATGGTGGTAACTCTTAAACCCAATTTAATCACTTTACCGCTCTGGCCAGACAATTCAATGATGTCTCCCACTCTAAAACTTTTATCTGCCAGTATAAAGAGGCCGGCGATGAAATTGGAAAGGGTGTCCCGAGCAGCAAAACCAACAGCTATACCCACAATACCCAGGCTGAGGACTATTGCACTTATATCCCATCCAACTTCCTTCAAAACAACGGTTATGGCTACAGCGATTATGGAGTATTTGATGATTTCAATTAAGACTTGAATCAGAGTGGGCTCAAAATTAAAACGGTTTCCAGTTTTCTTAATAATGTAAATAGCCCACTTTATAATGATGAAAGAAGATAGGAGAATTACAGCAATTTTTATCAGATCAAGGTACAGGGGGTCAGTGTTGAGCATTTAGTTATTTCACCTCTAAGTTAGGTTGATAGCCTTTACATTTACCTTTTCATTAATTTTCATGGTGTTTCACATCTATGGTCATGAAATCCTCGGCCATTATAACTTTATTAAAGATATGCCTTGCTTCCCTACTTAAACTATCAATATCCCGGTAACGGGTGCTTATATGGGTGAGAATTAATTCAGATACATCTGCTTCTTTGGCAATCCTTGCTGCATGGGTGGTGGTGGAATGGCCATTTTCTAGGGCTTTTGTTTCTTGGGATGATTCATAGGTTGATTCATGGATCAGTACATCGGCATTTGTTGCGAATTCAACCATCTCGGAACATGGCTTGGTATCTCCAGAATAAACTATCCTCCTACCCTTCCTTTCCTCCCCCAGAACCTGGTCTGGTGTTATAAGAACTCCATTCACCTCTACTGGGATGCCTTTTTGAAGTTTGCCAAAATCTGGGCCAGGTTTCAAGCCCAGTTCAATGGCTTTTTCCCGAAGGAACTTGGGAGATCTTTTTTCTTCTACAGAGTAAGCCAGGTTAAGAACTGAATGATGGGTGGGGCAGCATTCAATCAAGTATTCCTCTGTCTGCAGAATAGTGCCCTTCTTTATCTCGTGCACATGTATGGGGAATGATAGGGCATAGTAACCCAAATTTTTAATATGTTCAACTGTTTTTATCATTCCCTCTGGTCCGTAAATATATAATGGATTCTTCCGGCCTCTGAAGGCCATGGATTGGATCATACCGGGCAGTCCCAGGAAGTGGTCACCATGGAGATGGGTGATGAAGATGTGATCCACTTTCATGGGACTCAGCTTTATTCGAGCCATCTGACGCTGGGTTCCTTCTCCACAGTCAAAAAGCATCACTTCTCCAAATGCCTTCAGGGCAATGGCGGAGTGGTTTCTCTTAGTGGTTGGGAGTGCAGATGAGGTTCCTAAAAATATTAACTCCATAATTGATTCACCCATTTTTTTTAAACTCCATTATTATATTCAATCCAATTCTAGTAAGAGTAAAATATGTCAATTCATTTATTCTACTTGAATTCATTTATTCTAAATTTCTATACATTTCCTAAGGAAGATTGTATTCAAATCTCAGATTTCAACATTAATATTTTACAATATAAAGTGTTTCTGTTTATATATGATTCATTTATGAATCAAGAGTTTTTTTTACAAAATATGTCTTGTTTTTATTTGTTCTAACCATTCGAAAAAATTATTGATGAACATTAAAAATTGACATTCCCCTAGTTTTTAGTATGAAACTAGCCATGAGGATCTGTGAAAATTTATATTCTTTATTCAATATAAAGCAGAACAAAGATTTTTTATTATTTCATTGTAAAATTTATTGTAGAAGAGATAATTTTAGTATTTAAAATAATTTTAGTTAATTTCATTAAATTTAGAAGTATATATATTCCCAATGAATAGTTATGGATATCAAGTTATGGGTGTCATTTATGAGGCAAGACCTAGCTAAGATGGTTTACGATGATATTGGCTTTGAGGATATAACTACCTGTGCATTAATTCCACCAGGATTAATGGTTAATGGTCAGATCATGGCCAAAGAAGGTGGAGTAATTGCGGGAGTTGAACTGGCTGTGGTTATATTCAAGGAATTTGGTGTGGAAACGGATGTAATGGTGGTGGATGGTGAAAAGATTAAAAATGGCCAGATCATCATGGAGATATCAGGTGATCCCCGTAGTATACTCAGTGTGGAAAGAACGGTACTCAATCTCCTTATGCGTATGAGTGGTATTGCCACGCTGACCAGAAACATCATTGAAATGGTTCGCAGTGTAAATCCCAATGTTTTAGTAGCTGGAACCCGTAAGACAACTCCTGGGCTCCAATTTTTTGAGAAAAGTGCTATAAGGGCTGGTGGAGGGGATACTCACCGATACCGCTTGGATGATAGTGTGCTCATAAAGGATAATCATCTGGCTTTGGTGGGTGGGGTTGATGAGGCAATATCCCGGGCTAGAAAATATGTTAGTTTCACTAAAAAAATTGAAATTGAGGTAGAAAGTCTGGAAGAAGCTCTGCACGCGGTTCGTGTTGGTGCGGATATTGTAATGCTTGATAACATGGATCCTGATGAAGTGAAAGATGTTATAGTGGCCCTTAAAAAAGAGAATCTCCGTGATAACGCACTAATCGAAGTTTCCGGTGGTATTAATTCTGATAACATAATCCAATATGCAAATACGGGTGTGGATGTGATCTCCACAGGATACATCACCCACTCTGCAAGATCATTGGACTTAAGCCTGGACTTGGATAAAATGCATCAATAGTTATATATCCACAAGTACTCTGAGTACTGGGAATTATATAGGATTATTTGAAATTTTTATTTTGCCTTCCATTATTGTTAGAGTGTAATAGAAAATCACCTTAAATTTTACACGTAACCTATCATTTAAACAATAGTTTTATATAAGACCATTCACATAGCATTTACTGAGTTTAAAAGAATTTAAATCTAAAAAATAAGGAGATTTTTCATGTACGACGAAAGAGAAGACGAATTTAACGAGGAAATTAATCAGGAAGAAACCGAGGAAATCATTGACTCAGAAGAAGCAGTTGAGTCAGATGAAACTACTGAAGAAGATTCTGAAATCGATGAAGAAGGAGAAAGCCTGCCTTTTGCCAAAGCAGAAGTCGTACGTCTGATGAAGCAGAACCTTGATCGGGATAAGATGATCAGGGAAAGGGTTAAGGTGGAAATGAACAAGTTCCTGGGTGAAGTGCTGGTAAAGGTCTGTGAACAGCTCAATGAATATCCATACACTACCATTGAATATGAAATGCTAAAGGAATCCATCTATCCTTACCAAAACATTGAAAGGATCAATGAGGAGAAAAAGAGGATTTTAATGCACTTACATGCCATCAAAGCTGACTGTGACGCTCTTTCAATGGATGTTAAAAAGACACTCAAACTTAAAGATGTCCATGAAGAAGATGAAGATCCGGCTTTCATGGATTACTAACTCTTAAATTTTTTTTATAATAATAAACTACTTTTATCTTTTTTGGGCAATTTCCCCTCCTACTTGAAGTTAATTAATAAATCCATTACTATATAACCAGTTTTTTGTTTCTTTTGAAAATTTCTAATACAATTGATCAGTCATCATCATTAATTTCCAATTCTTCATTTTCAAAGGTAGCAAATCCTGTTTTCAGATTTTTGATTTCCTCCACAGTTAATTCACTCCTAACTGCAGTGTCATCCATGACTATGCTGTGGCCAAATGGATCTTCCATTACCAGAGTGACTTCTTTTTGACCATTTTTAACTTTTTCAATATCTTCCAGTATTCTGACAGCGTTCTGTTTAACATGGTCTTCTTCACTCCATGATAATGCAGTTTTGACTGCTTTTTCAAAACGGTTTAAAACTCCTTCAACATTGGAAACATATCCCTGGGATTGGGGTCCTGGTTCTACTTTAAGCCCTATCTCGGGTATGGTGATGGTGGTTGACTGTGATTTAACAACCCTGGCGTTTAAATTATCCTTACTAACAATTAAAGTGTACTTAACTGGTTCTTTTTGGTCAATACAGATAGTATCGGCATGTTTATACCCGCATTCACGGCATAGCATGGTTGATTCCATGATTTCTCCAAAGTAGGGGATTTTCTCTGTTTTGGTGGTGACTTCCACACTCTGACGTGCATTGCATAGGGGACAGTCGGCAAACATTTTACTCAAATTTACGACTCCTAATATATTATTTTTGATTATAATTTATTTTTAAGCATAATATTTTTTTAATTTCATGAATTTCTATTAAAATGTATTTCTAACAACTATTTTAAAATAAAAAAACATTAAGTCAAAGAATTTATTCATTATATTAAGGTGTGATGATCAAAATATTGTTGTTGGGTACTTAGTGTTAAGTTGAAGGATTGATTGTTATGGTTTATGATGTTGACATTTTGGTATTATGTATTTTGGATTATTGATATGTATATATCTTTTTATCGGTGATTTATTCCTTTGTTTCAAGCTGGTAGAGTAGTCCCTTATCATCCAGTTCCTTGATCATTGATTGGAGACTTTCTTCGTCAGGTGCGCAGATTTTATGCCGGTGCACGTTTCCAGAAAGTTCATAGAGTCCTTCCAAATCTTTTTTACGTTTCGGATTTTCCTGTAGTAGTTTAATGAATCTCTTTGCCTCTGACGGGTCATACACATTAACTTTCCTTTTCAGTGGTTCACCAAAACCAGGGAGAAAATAGGAAACATCCATTATACGCCCCCCATATTTGTTAAGGATGATATCAGTCTCTAACTCCAACTGATCTACTGAATGACGGAATATCATTTCTTTACAAATCTCTTTAATCAGGGTGAGCATCCTTTTTTTAGTTTCATTAATTCCCAAGTTGTTGATAACTGGAATACGATGTTCAAGGGCTTGTTTAACTAGATAATTGTTAATTATTCGGTTTTCTTTAAAATACTCTAAATGTTTACCGCCACGTTTTATTTTCATGGCTCTCTTGACGAATCGCTCTTTATGCACTTCTTCATCGGCAGTGAGCACAAAAAAATGGATGGATGCATCTTCTTTAAACTTATCTATGTCCAGAAATCCGGGAACCATATGCACCCCTTCAATTACTAGATCATCAAAGTCATCAACTGCCCTTTTTATGACCTTTTCAATGGCAGGTATGACAAAAGAAGCATGTTCTTCAAAACCAGCACTAATCAAACTGGCAGTGTTGCCATCATATCGTTGTTTATCCTTTAGGGTTACATAAGCATCATATGATGACCTATGAAGGGCGGGTGCATAGTCTGGGCCAATTATGCCCCTCACTATCTCCCTTATGAAGTCCGTTTCAATTAAATGCTTAATTCCCAGCTCTTTAGCTAACTCAGAAGCAATGGTAGATTTTCCAATCCCTGAAGCACTTCCAATGAGTATAACGTAAGGTTTTCTCAAGAGTGCTACCCCCATATAAGTTGATTAATGTTTTTTAAGTTGGTTGCCCTTTACTAAAAATCATTCATATATTGGTTTTTTGGATTAAACAACAAATGATGACTTAAAGTGATGAACCGTTAGTTCGGGTTTAAATTCCTAATTCCATTTATGTTAGGAATTCAACCACTCGTTCAGCACTACGGCGCATTTCGATCCTGATGAGGCCAAGGTTAATATCTATATCTGCAATCACAACCAGGATACCTTCACCAGCATCGATCATCAGGGTTTTACCTCTACTACCTTCAATCATCACTTGCTGAAGTGGTTCGTGTTTCATTTCCTCTGCAGAACGTTCTGCAGTACCAAAAACAGCCGAAGCCATTGCAGCAACCAATTCAGAATCAATATCTGTTGGAACTTCGCTTTCTATAATCAAACCGTCTTTTCCAACCACTAAAGATCCGCTTACCCCATTTATTCGTCCTAAATCTTTAAGTATTCTTTCTATCATAATCTGCCTCCACAATAGAATTTACATGCTACCTAAAGTATATATCTTGGTTTGACATTTATTAAATAAATAAGTAATGTAATATTTCACCTATTTCACCAAATTTAAGAGGAGTGATCTTTTGTATTCTGTAACTTCTGTTGAGGATTTGCAAGAACTAAATCCCTTTATAATCATCGGATGCGGTGGTGGCGGGGAAAAATTCTCAAATTTTACAGGCATTGAATCTGTTGGCTTTATTGATGATAGTAAGAAAAAACAAGGTCAAGAATTTTGTAATCATATAATCTCATCCAGTTTAGATGAATTAGCAAGTAACACCGATGCCCGTAGTGTGGCAATAATGTTGCCAATTGGTGCAGAAGGATCTGCCCTGAAGTACGCGGTTAAGGCCATAGATCTAGGTCTGAATGTGGTCTGTTCTTTCAGATCCCTATCATTATATAACAATCAATCTTTACTGGCCTTTGCCCAGTCCAAAGGTGTTCAGTTAAAAGAGATAAGCCCCCGCCTTGATGTCATAAGATCTTTATTCGGTACTGCGCCAGAAACCTGTACCGAAGTTCTTCCTAAACTTGATTATAAACCGAAAACACCGGTGGTTTTTGTGGGAGGAACCTCTCAAGAATGTGGGAAACGAACCACCACAAGAATTCTGGGAAAAACAGCAAAGGAGATTGGATTGAATCCCGGCATTATATCCACGGATGAAATGGGTTTGGAGCAACCAGTGGATATGAATTTCCGTGCAGGTAGCCTTTCAGTAATGGATGTTGCTTCTGCAGTAATGGGCGGAATAAAATATCTGGAGGAAGAGAAGGATCCAAATATAATATTTGTGGAAGGACAATCCAGCCTAACTGAGAGGGGAAATCCTCATCCCCGTGGTTTATCAGCAGCAATACTGGTGGGAGCACAACCCACAGCCACCATTGTCTGTCATCGATTCAACCATCCCTACCGTCACCCTGTGGGAATCACCGAAGAGATCCGGGCTATCGAGGCTATGGAACCCACCAAAGTTGTGGGAATTTCCCTTAATTTAAGAAATTTCACTGAAGATAAGTCCCGGGCCATTCTTTTTAGTGAGTGTCAGGAAAAATATGGTCTTCCTGCGGCTGATATTTATCATGGTGGGGCGTCAATATTATTAGATGCGATAATAGAATATACAGGTATAGGGGACGTTAAAAAATGAAGGACATCATGGATTATTTAAAGAAAAATCTCGGCTTGGAAGAAGAGGAAGGGAAAGAGGATCAGGAAACTATCATTGTCCCTGAACACTCATTCTATGAGATAATTTTAATGAAAATCCACAATCTTGATGAATTTGATTATGCTCTGGCCCAGGTTTTGGAAGAAAAAAATCCAATCATCATGGATATCAGTATCCTGGAAAAGGATTCACCTGACGATTTCAAACTAGCTGGGGAAAAATTAAAGGCATTCAGAGATAATGATGGGGGAGAAGCTATCTTATTATGCAAGAATGGTAGGAATATTATAATAGTTACTCCGGCAGAAATAAAACTGATCCGCAAGTAAAATATAAAACATGCAAATTGCAATAGGGATTATATTTATTTGGGATGAGGATAATTTATTATATGGATAATTTGTTAAGGAATTAGGGGATTTAGTAAGGATATGGGGAGATGTATAAATGGAAATGCCCATAACCAAACCATCAATGGTTTCATATGCTGACGAGTTGGATTTCTCGAAATTAATGGAAGATCTAGCTAAAGATCATAAAAACGGGTTTATTAGAGTAACTTCAAGTTCAGAAGAAGGTTATATTCTTTATAAAGATGGAAAAAAGGTTGCTGCTTCCTATGAACGATATTCTAAGGGGGAAGCACTGGAAAAAATAAATTCTGCTTTGGATAATAAAAACACATTAATTGAGGTCTTTGATGTAGGACCATCCCAAGTGGACTATTTACTTGATCTCAACAAACCATACACCATAGAAACAGATTCCGTTGTTTACGATGTTATTGGTGAACTGAAAAAAAAGTCATCCGAAACTTCTGAAGAATCTGTAGAAACTGTAAACTCCACTATCATAGAACCGGAAGTTCAAGATTCAGATAAAATCGAAGCTAGTGCTAAAAATCTATCTGAGGATGTGGAACCGGTTGAAAAGGTTGTTGAATCATCTATTACTGAAAAAACTGATTCATCGTTAAAGGAACAACCATCAGAAGAACCCATTAAAGAACTGGAAATGGATGAAGATGTTGAATCCTCTCCCTCAGTTGGGTTGGATGAGTCTGTTGATAAATCAGCTCATAATGTTGAAAAATCAACGTTGGCTAATGAACTTGAAAAATCTTTAAATGAGCCTCCTAAAGGAGAGGAAATGAGTGATGAGCCCTCCTCTTCTGGAGGTTTGGATGAGTATGTTGACTATTCATCAGTCAGTAATACGCCAGAAGAACCAGTGGTTGGCACTAACTCAGAAACACCATTAGCTAAAACAGAAATAGAATCTGAATCTTCTGGTATAGGTGATGAAATACCAGTAGACCGGTCAGAACTTCTTAAAAAGTATGGTATTAAAGATGTTCAAGATGATGATGTGGAAAACTTATTACAATCATATAGCGGTGGTATCATTGATGATGATGATGTGGAACGGGTTGAATTAGTCCTGATGAACCTCATCAAAAAATCTGTACTGGGTATTCCTAAAATAAAGGGAACAGAAGTCATGGTCTTCCTTGACAATTACAAAGATCTAAGTGGGACAATCAATATCATCACTGAATATGAAAGCCAAGGATTCTTAAACCGAATAATGGGACAGAACCGAACTGCAGTTAACCTTAGAAGACAGATCATTAACATAGCAGAAATTGCCATTAAAAAGAGTTTCCGACAATACCCAGAAGTGGTGGAGAGATTCGAGATTAACGTAGAATTCAGTTAAGATTTAACTGAATGAGGAGTTCAATTGAAGATTATTGATTTATAAAAAAGTTTTAAGATGAAAAAAGTTAGGTGGAAATAATTTTAGGAGGAATTGGATGACAAGAGTGATAACAGTTGCATCAGGGAAAGGTGGAGTTGGAAAAACAACTATCACTGCAAATTTAGGAGTTTCCCTGGCTACTTATGGGGAAGAGGTCATAGTTCTCGATGCCGATGTGGCCATGGCTAACCTGGAACTTATCCTGGGTATGGAAGGAAAATCAGTGACTCTACATGATGTACTTTCTGGAGATGCAGATATTGAAGATGCAATTTATGAAGGGCCGGGAGGGGTTAAAGTAGTCCCTGCTGGAATATCACTGGAAGGTCTTCGTAAGATAAAAATGGACCGTCTGGAAAGTGCACTAGAGATACTCATTGAAAGTGCTGATATATTATTAATTGACGCCCCAGCGGGATTGGAAAAAGATGCCCTAGCCGCCATAGCCGCAGCTCAGGAAATGATACTGGTCACCACTCCAGAAGTACCATCCATCAGTGACGCTCTCAAAACCAAAATCGTAGCCAACCGATTAGGTGTGGACATATTGGGTGTGGTTATTAACCGAGAACAACACGATAAAACATTCCTCACCATCAGTGAAATTGAAACTATACTGGAAGTACCAGTCATAGCTGTAATCCCCGAAGACAACGAAGTCAGCCGGGCAGCAGCCTTCGGAGAACCTTTAGTAGTTAAAAATCCTAAATCCCCAACCAGCAATGCAATAATGCAACTGGGAGCGGATCTAATCGGTGAAGAGTACCAGCCAATTGAACCAGACAAAAAAGGTGTCATATCCAAACTAGTGGAAGGACTACTCGGCAGGAGATAAAAATTTTAATTTTAAATTTTAGGGAATAACTATGTCGAGATTTATTGCTCTTGCATCTGGAAAAGGAGGAGTGGGAAGAACCTCCCTCACCTTTAACTTAGGCGTAGCTCTAAGTCTTTTCGGGGAAGAAGTGGTCATGTTGGACTTGGACTTGATGATGTCCAATATGGATGTTATCACCGGACTCCTAAATCCAGAAGTGACACTACACGATGTCCTGATGCGTGACAAAGCGGTTCAAGATTGTGTCTACCAGGTGAATCAGGGAGCGCTGGTAATACCCACAGGTATGCACTTTGAAACCTTAAAAACTATCAATCCTAACTATGTATCTTGGAAAAGGATAATGGAAGAAATATCTTCCTATGGAAATATCTTCCTCATGGACCTACCCTCGGGGATTAATTCCAACATATTCGAAGCATTACCCGAGGACACTGAGGCCATACTAGTTACTAATTCCACCATGCCTGCAGTGGCCGATGCTTTGAAGATCAGAATACTCTTGAATGAACTTAACATTGAAATTCTTGGTTTTGTTTTAAACATGTGGTACGATGATAATTTCCTGCTTTCAGTTAATGAAATTGAATCCATACTGGAAGTTCCCATGATTTCGGTGATCTCCTATGACCGGGAAATGGATCGTTCCATAGCCCTGGGAAGTTCAGTGATGGAGTTAAACCCGGCTTCTCCCATAAGCAATGAAATAATGCAACTGGCAGCGGACTTGGTTGGAAAAGAATACAAACCAGTCCAGCCAGATAATGAGGGAATCATGGAACGGATCAAGAAGTTTGTGGGTATATTACCTGAAAACAAATAACCTAACCTCTTAAACTCTTTTTTTTCTCTTATTCTGATGGGAATTCATTCTAAAAAATGGAAATAATTAAAAATAGAAGAAATAATTCAAAATAGAACATATTATTTTCTTTAGAAACCATAAAAATTGGCTGCATTATCTTTGGATAACATTTCTATCTTTTTATCATCCCAACCAGCCAATTTAAGCCCATGAACAGTTTTCGGAACAGATAATGGATCGGAAGGTGAAGAACTCATATCACTATCCAACATAAACCTCTCAGGACCATAATCCTGGAATGTCATTTCTAGAAGTTCAACAGCTTCGTTGGGAGTCATTTTTTGTGGTTGCACAGTAATTCCCAGCATTCCCTCAAAATCAGCCATCAAATCAATGATAGATGAATCCACATGATCCACCACCACCCGGGCAGGGTCAATGTTACCATCAATGATTGAGAGGGTTTTAATGGTGATCTCCCTTTTATTTTGTCGTGGAGTGTGCACTGCCACTTTCATATCCAGTTCATCTGCCATTTGAAGTTGAGTTCGGAAAACTTCCCTCTCAAGGTCAGAAGCGGTTTCAAGGCCTATCTCTCCAATGGCAATCACTTCCTCCTGGTCCAGAAACCAGGGAAGCTTACGAAGCACTATCCGATAATCTGGACATATGCTCCGAGGGTGAAGTCCCAGGGCTGCTTTAAGGGTTATTCCATTATTCCCGGCCCGTTTAAAATCATTTTCCAGTATGCGGTGGAAGTGGTCCAGAACCACTGCCGAAGTGGTCATCCTCATGGGATCATGGGCCAATGTAATGGCAGATTCTATCCCTGCAATAGCCATAGTTTCAAAATCTTCGTAAGTTCTACAGTCAGCATGTATATGTGCGTCTATCATACTATTCAACTCCAATAATTAATTAACCGTGATACCAATGATTTTTTTGTCAAATCCGTTAATAAAATCCATTCTGTGTGTGTCTCTAAAATTAATTAAGAAGTTTAACCTTAAGTATTAATGGAATTTCATAATTCCCACACTATGAAAATCTCTGGAGATGTGAACTATGGATGTGGAAGAAATGGCCAAGAAGGCCACCATGAAAGATCTTAAAGCCATAGCAAAAAAACATGACATAAAACTGGGTCGCTGCCCAACTAAACTTAAAATAGCCCAGTTGATTCCTAAAGATGAACTGGAAGCCCTGGTAACTAAGGATTAATCCTTTATAAAAGGGCACTTTATTTCTTTTTTTTATATCCTGACAATATTTTAGACCAATAATACTCTAAAAAAAGAATAAAAATAAAAAAATGTGATTTAAAGACAATAGTCCATCTTAAAGATCATTAAAACTTATTTTTTTTACCATCAAGTCATTAATTTTACTTGGAACTTCAGATATCAATACTCGAACCTGTTTTTGGCTATCCCTTTCTCTGATGGTTACTGTATTATCTTCTAAACTCTGGTGATCAGCTGTAACAGCAAATGGTGTTCCTATCTCATCAGAACGAGCATACCTGCGGCCAATGGTTCCAGAAGTGTCCACTTCAGCTATTATACCTTCAACACGAAGATGGGCCATTATCTTATTTGCTATTTCCACCAGTTCGTCCTTGTTTACCAGTGGGAAGACATTCACTCCTACTGGTGCTAGATCCGCAGGGAAATGGAAAATGTTGCGGTCATCCTCCTGTGTGAAGGTATGTAGGAGTACAGAATAGGTTATACGGTCAATACCATAAGAAGGTTCAATAACATGAGGATATACCTTTTCACCCCTCACAGTTTCTTCAACTTCTTCAAATGATAAAATATCCGGCGTTAACTGGTAAGTTTCTCCTTCCAGTTTCAACTGGTAAGTCCCATCCTCCTCAAAGGCCTGTTTAATGGGATAAACATCAGTATTTTTAAGGAATTCCATTATTTTAGGAGCATTACCCTTAAAGAGGGGTCCGAATTTTTTCATATTGGGTTTGACAGTCAGTTTAGTAATGGTCTGCGGTTCATCATATTCCATGAAAACAGACAGATCTTCCCTACTGTGCTGGCTGTGGGATTTAAGATCGAAATCACTCCGATCCGCAATTCCAATAACCTCAACCCAACCATAACGGTCGGTGTGTATCTCCACATCCCAGCAGTCAATGGCGTAGTGGGCCATCTCAGTTTTCATGTGCTGACGGAACCTAATCACATTTTCAGGTATTCCCAAGTCCTCCATAAACCTGTCCGCCAGACACAACTGATAAGTTAACATCTGGCTGGACACCACACCTTTATCAACTGCTTCCTGGGCGGTGACCTGGATTGGTTCACCATCTTCCTCCTGAGCATCTGCAGGGTAAAGGGTAAGCATCTGATTAGCCACGTCATGGAAACGGGGATGTTTTTTATCCCTAGGATCTACAAATATCTCTGCTTCAGCCTGGGTGAATTCCCTGAGTCGGATAACACCCTGACGGGGTGAGATTTCGTTCCGGTAAGCTTTACCCAGCTGAACCACACCGAAGGGAAGTTTTCCCCGGTAAAACCTTAGCAATCTTTTAAATGGTATGAATATGCCCTGGGCAGTTTCTGGCCTCATGTAACCAGTTTTTTTACCCTTGGCTCCGATAAGAGTTTGGAACATTAGGTTGTAACTCCAGACATGGGTTAAGTGACCTTCACATCGGGGACAAAGAATCTGCTGGTTGGATAATATTTCAGTGAGTTCCTGATTTTCAAGACCTTCCACTTCCTGACCAATGGTCTCTTTGATAATATGATCAGCCCTGAAAACTTCTAAACAATCCTTACACTCAGTCATGGGGTCGTTAAAATGATCCACGTGGCCTGATGCTTTAAGTGCCTCTTCAGGCATGATGGTTGGTGATTCGATTTCATAGAATCCTTCACCTACCAGGTAATATTCTCTCCACTTGTTCATTATTTTATTTTTTAAAATCGCACCTAAAGGGCCGTAATCAAAGAACCCAGCCACTCCAGAATAAATTTCAAATGATGACCATAAGAATCCTCGTTTTTTGGCAATATTCATAACATCTTCATTCTTCATTTTGTTATCCTCTCTATTTCCTCTCTTTTGGATAATATATTAGATTAAAAAAAATATCTTTGATATTAAAGCAATTTGGTCTGTTTGCGATCCCTGATCTCGTAATCCTGTTTAATTTTACTGGTAACCGGACGATCCTGACCCATGTACTTACTGTCCCGTTCTGGATGGCCATAGGGTCGTAATGATGGGCTGGTCATGGTTTCAAAAACTATCTGACAAACCCTCTGGCCAGTGTATAGGGCCACTGGCATTTTACCTATGTTGGATATTTCCAGGGTGATCTTTCCTTGAAATCCGGGGTCAATGTATCCTGCGGTGACGTGCATGGTTATTCCCAGGCGCCCCATGGATGAACGCCCCTCAACACGGGCCACCAGGTCATCAGGGAGTTTAACAGCTTCGTAGGTGGTGGCCAGTGCAAATTCACCAGGGTGTATGATGAATGCCTCTCTCTGTTCCAGATGGAATGATTCCATGTAGGACTCCAGGTCAGATTTGTCCAGGGGGTCGATGCAGGGTTTCCGAATAATACGGAAACCTTTAAACTCGTTCCCAATCCTTAGGTCAACTGAAGATGGTTGAATCTGCCTGGCCGGATCCTCCAGGGGGTCTATGGTGATTTTGCCTTCATCTAAATATTTTATGATATCCTGGTCACTTAAAATAGCCATTTTATCCTCATTCTCCCTTTTTAGTTAATATTGATCATTTTTCATTAATTTCCCTAAGGGGTAGTATGCATTATCTCCTGAAAGTATACTATGTCAGTTTACCCGATCCTTTATCCTTCTGAACATTCCTTTGAGGGTATGGGCTTCCCTACCAGATATAAATGCCCTCCCCATTACTCTCCTGAAAACTGTGGAAGCATTTTTCTTTTTATGAGGGGGATAATCCAGATTATCCAGCACATCATCCATGTATTCCATTAAGCCCTGTTTTTCCTCCAGTGATGCTTCTTCTAAATCTTCCACAGGATAAGATTTTTCATTCTTAAATAATTCGTAGAAAATAATGGCGGCAGCATGGGTAATGTTCAGGATGGGATATGATCCATGGGTAGGGATTGAAACTATCACATCACAAAGCTCTAATTCATCATTAGTTAGGCCATCACCCTCTCTTCCCAGTATAAGTGCAATATCTCCATCCACCTTTATTGATTGGGCGAGGTTATCAGGGGTTACTGCAATACGGGGGAGGTTATAACTGCCCCCAGCAGTTCCAGTAGTTCCCACTGCAAAATCTATTTCCTTTTCTTTAAGGAATTCAGTCAGAGAAGGATATTCCTGGCGATTGTGGACGATTTCACGGGCATGCATGGCCTTGTAATAAGAGTCATGTTCCAGCTGACATGGATTTATTAATACCATCTTATTTAGGCCGAAATTTTTCATGGTGCGCGCCAAAAATCCTATGTTGCCTGGAGTTTCTGGCTCCACAAAAACCACGTAAATCATGTTATAATCTCTTATGTTTCCTCATAGTTAATGCCATATTAGTTATATTGCTGTCTGCTGATTTCGCCTGAAATGCTTTTCATGACTTATAGGCCTTTTCCAATAGGGTGAGCAGGTTCATTACTTCCAGTTTTAGTCCTTCTTTTTCCAGGGATGCCCGGATATTATTTTCACAGAAGGGACAGATGGTGATTACGGCATCCACATCTAGTTTTTCAATCATTTTTGCCTTTTCACTGCCTAATGCTGCTGCAATTTCTGGTTTACCGGACCTAACACCACCACCAGCACCACAACACTGATCAGGGATTTCCATCTCCACAAATTCGAGTCCCTTGATTTTTTTGAGAATTTCACGGGGCTCATCACGGATTCCCTGACCTCGAATGAGATGACAGGGGTCGTGATAGGTTACTTTCATGTTCACTGGTTTCATATCTTCGGTATTAAGTTTATCCTGCAAATATTCACTGATATCCATGACATTCAGATTAACCCCATATTCTGGATAATCCTTTTTCAGGGTGGCTCCACAACCTGCGCAGACTGTGATAATGGTATCATAACCTTCCAATGCTTTCGCATTCTTCTCAGTCAGTTCCTTCACCACATCAGTCTGCCCGGTACGAATCATGGGGGAACCACAGCAAACCTGCCCTGCAGGCACTTCCACTTCCACGTTGTGATTATTTAAAACACTCAAAAGGGACATTCCTATCTCTGGCAGCCGGTAATCAACTAGACATCCTGTAAAGAATGCTATTTTCTCTTTTTTATCCCCATTTTTCCGATTATTATCTAATTTCCCAGCTTTTTGTTTTTGAATGGCTGTTTCCATGAAACCTGCCCTCATAGGGCCTTCTTTCATGGGTTCAACTGATCTACCGGTCTTTTCAATGAGTTCCTTAACTGAACGGTGGGCTGGCAGTGGCCCAATACCTTCCTGAAAGGCTATTTCCCTTAATTTTTCAATTGCCCCTCCAAAGGTGTTTATTTCCTTGGGACAGACCTCCACACATTTGGAACAAGAGGTGCAGCAGTAAAGTCCTTCTTCAAGTCCTTCTTCTGCCCGGTCAGAACAGTCCCGGGGGTCCATTGCAAATTTGGACAGGTAACGCATGAAGTAGGGGCCTGCGAATTCATCATTAACTTTCAGAACAGGGCAGGCTGATAGGCAGGAATAGCAGTCAATACAACTCCTTAACTTCTTGGTGTTGGCCAGTTCTTCCGGGTTTAAAATGGCCGGGCACTCACTGATTTCACATTCATCCTCAAGATAGAGGCCCATATCTTTAACTTTGCCTTCTATTTCACTTCGATCAACAACCAGGTCCTTAATAACTGGTAGGTTTATGGGTTCTATTATATCCCCATCTTTTATCTCTCTTTTACAGGCCAGTGCCATTTCTCCGTTAACTTTAACTGCACAGGAGCCGCACTGCCCCGCCCGACAGGAGGAACGGTAGGCAATATTTGCCTGGTGATGGTTATTAATGTAGTTTAAGGCATCCAGAACCTTCATTTTATCCTTATTTTCAACAGAATATGATTCAAGGTAGGGTTCTTCATCTTCTGAAGGCTGATAACGCATAACACTTATATTTATCATTCGATCTCCAGCTTAATTAATTTATTTTGATTTTTTTTTAAATTATTCAATTCTTAAAGATTAATTAGGATAATACAATGATTTGAACTGGTTTTTTAGTCTATTTATCAGTCCCGTTCAGTGGGTAATTATCATTATTCCATTCTATATAAAACGGGTAAAATAGAATCAATAGATATTAGGTCCTATTCCTATAAAAAATTATTATAATAAAAATGTGTTTTTTAGATAAGTCCAAGTTTAAGAAATCAGTTCTAGGTAATCAATATTTGTGAATGAATAATTAATTGTTACTCACAATCCAATGTGAACAACATATAATTCCATGATTTAATCCAGATCCTTCACCAAAAACCAGTAAATAGCCAGCTCATCTTCATAGGTCTTGTAATCAGGGTAGGTTAAAGAAACCAGATCCCAGTACTTCCTGTTGTGTTTTCTTACCTCCAAATGGCACACTTCATGGTGCACCACATATTTAACGAGGCATTCAGGTAAATATTTAAGGCGAGTGTTAATGTTAACATTTCCCCTTGAACTACAACTTCCCCAACGGGTCTTCATTTTCCTAAATGTTATTCCATTAACAGAAAGACCCATTTCTCCTGATATCTCCTCCACCATTGTTTTAACCAGTTGGCGAAATTCAGGTATACTGCGAGTTAAATTGAGTTCACGGTTATCAGACTCTTTTTTAAGCCTATTAATTCTTGATATTTTCTGATAAATCCATTTTTTATGTTTTTTAATTAATTCCGGATGATCATTAAATCCAAGGGGTAGTATAAGATTAATTTCTTCGTTTTTAATCTCCAGACGGGCATATTTAACTTCCCGGTGGAAAATATGATATTCTACCTCAATATCCTGGATTTTAATCTTCATCAGAGTTAATTATAATACATCCTTCAAATAATCTTTTATTAGATAAGTTCATCACTAAACTTTTCACTAACTATTTAGTGGGGGGAACAATGAAAGAAACTTCATTTGCAATAGTATTAATATCATTCATTGCTTTTCTAGGCGTTTTATTTGGGGTGGTCCTCTTGGAGGGTAATGAAACTTCAATCACTCTGGGCACAGAATCTATTTTAAATCAGTTCCAGGGAACTGGAAATCAAGATGAAACTCAAAACAGTGTTGGAAACACTCCTGAGTTACAGAACAATACCACTAACAGTCAGGACCAGGCTAGCACCACCCAGAATGCCACAAATTCAAGTCGTTCCCAGAACACATGGAATGCCAATAATTCAACCATTTTACAGAATAACAGTAATAAACCAGTGAATTACACAGTTAAAACTATTTTTGGCCAGGAAACACCCCTACGGGATGGTGTTAAACTGATCTCTGATATCTGGCTCCCTAAAGATGATGGGAAGTATCCAGTTATTATAATACGCACCCCCTATGGTCGGAGTGCTGCTTACATGAATTACACTGGTATGGGTGAGTATTTCGCCAGACAGGGCTACGTGTTCATGGTGCAGGATGTGCGGGGGAAGGGAGACTCACAGGGAAGCTTTAACTTCCTCTTCCAGGAAGGCCCTGATGGTTATGATGCTATTGAATGGGCAGCCAATCAGTCCTGGTCCAATGGAAAGGTGGGTATGATGGGATTCTCCTACATGGGAGCTAACCAATGGCTGGCTGCAAGAGAAAAACCCCCACACCTGGTGTGCATAGCACCCACCGCAGCAACCGGACGTTACATGGAAGAAATACCATCCATTGGGGGGG